>ERZ772942.220-NODE-220-length-24903-cov-13.506037_pt1 | contig 24903 bp, 22 predicted proteins | sample MGYA00511135_ERZ772942 | MGnify/ENA primary metagenome ERZ772942 (study PRJEB29015, sample SAMEA2738099) | human oral metagenome | biome: human oral; feature: human-associated habitat; material: saliva | place: China | collected 2265 ... | reverse complement strand
CTGCGAGCTGAGCACCGAGCTGCCCGAGGCCGCTGTGAGCCTGGAAACTCCGGGGGACGTAGCGGTGGAGGCGGTTCGGGCGGCTGAGGCGCTGGGTGTCCGAGCGGCTGAGGTCCTGTTGGAGGACGGTGCTGCCGAGATCGTCGACCTGCACGCCAACAAGCCCCGACGGGACTGAGGCCATGGCCGAGTCCACCTCACGCAACCACCTGCTCCGCCACCCGCCGGACGAGCCCCGCGAGGCCGCCGACGCACCGCTGGCGGGGCGGGTCGTGCTGCTGCCGCGGGTCAAGGAACCGGATCGCATCGCCTCGGCGCTGGAGTGGGCCAGAGCGAAGGTGCTGCGCGCCGCCGTGACGCGGACCGTTCCGGGGGACGCTGCGGCTCTGGAGGAGACCGCGCGGCGGATCACGGCGGGCGAGGCGGCCTGGCTGGTGCTCACCTCGGCCCGGACCGTCGAGGCACTGGCGCCGTACCTGCACGTTCCGGTGCCCTCAACGCTGCAGGTGGCCGTCGTCGGGCCGGCGACCGCGCGCGCCTGGACCGAGCTCACCGGGACCGCCCCCGACCTGGTGGCCCGGGGATCGGCCGCCGCCCTCCTGAAGGAGCCCGCGTTCGCCGGAAGCCCAGCAACCGGAGACCACGCGCCCTACCAGGAACCCGACATTCCCAACACCCACCACGGCACCCCGCCACCCCACGCCCCAGCACGGATCCCGGAATCGAAGACGGCCCCTCGAGGCCTTCCCGGGGGTGTCACCGGCCCGCATGACTCCAGCTGGAGGGCTCATGCCTCCGACGATTCCCCCGCTCGGCTTCGAACCGCTCCGGAGGCGGCACGGCGCGTGCTGCTGCCGGCCTCGGCTCTGGCCGACCCGGCACTGGCGGACGGCCTGCGTCGGGCGGGCTGGGAGGTGGAGCAGGTGGCCGCCTACACGACCGTCACGGCTGACGCCTGCAACCTGCCCCCGGACCTGGAGCACAGGTGGGCCACTGGCGGTGTGGACGCTGTCGTGCTCACCGCCCCGTCCACGACGCGGGCCGTCCTGGAGCTGCTCGGCCCGCCGCCGCAGGGAACCGGGCTGGTGGCCATTGGCGCCACCACGGCGGCGGCCACCCGCAAACTCGGTCTGACGGTTGCTGCCGTCGCCCCCTCCCCCACGCCCGAGGGGGTCCTCCAGGCCACCATCGACGCCATCCGGGCCACCGCGGGCCCCACCCCTCCCCCTCAGGAGCCACCGTGATGGCCTCGCACCGGCAAAAGTGTCACGATTGGCGACTTTTCATCGCCGCCACTGCCCCCAGCGCACCTACCTCTCAGGTATTCGCCCAGGTCAGAGCCGGATACTCCGATGAGTTCAGCAGCCGCCGCCCCCGCTCGGCACACTAAAAGTCGCCAACCGTGACACAAAACCACCCCGCAGCCTCTGAACCCAATACGAGCGTCCCCCGCACAGACCTCCTCAGACCCACCCGATCCGCCTCATTCCAGTCATTCCAACACTGTGGACGGCCTGCGAGGCGGCGGACCAACAACCACCAGGAGCACCTCATGACCGACGCCCTCCGACCGGCCGCCGACTTCCTGTCGCGCCGCTCCGTCCCCGCCCCGCAGGCCCCCACGGTCCGCCCCCGGCGCCTGCGCACCACTCCCGCGATGCGGCGCCTGGCGCGCGAGCACGTCGTGGACCCATCCGCCCTCATCCTGCCGGTGTTCGTGCGCGAGGACATTGACGACCCCCGCCCCGTGGAGGCGATGCCGGGGGTCGTCCAGCACACGCTGGACTCGCTGCGCCGTGAGGCCGCCGCCTGCGCCAAGGCCGGCATCGGCGCCATCGACCTGTTCGGCGTTCCCGCCACCCGGGACGAGGCCGGCACCGCGGCCTGGGCCGAGGACGGCATCCTCAACCGCGGGATCGCGGCCGTGCGCGCGGAGGTCGGGGACGAGGTCGTCGTGTGCGCGGACACCTGCCTGGATGAGTTCACCAGCCACGGCCACTGCGGCCTCATCCGCCCCGACGGCCCGCGCGCCGGCGAGGTTGACAACGACGCCACGCTGGCCACCTACCAAGCCATGGCCGTCTCCCAGGCGGAGGCCGGGGCCCACATGGTCTCCCCGTCGGGGATGATGGACGGGCAGGTCGCCGCGATCCGCGCCGCCCTGGACGCCACCGGCCATGATGACGTCGCGATCCTGGCCTACTCGGCGAAGTACGCCTCGGCCTACTTCGGGCCGTTCCGTGAGGCCGTGGGCTCCACGCTCACCGGGGACCGGCGCGCCTACCAGCAGGATCCGGCCAACCGCCGCGAGGGCATGCGCGAGGTGATGCTCGACGTCGCCGAGGGGGCGGACATCGTCATGGTCAAGCCGGCCGGCCCCTACCTGGACGTGCTGGCCGACGTCGCCGCCGCCTCACCAGTGCCGGTGGCTGCCTACCAGGTCAGCGGCGAGTACGCGATGGTGGAGGCGGCCGCGCAGCGCGGGTGGGTCGACCGCGAGCGCGTCATCACCGAGTCGGTGCTGGGCATCGTGCGCGCGGGGGCGGACATGGTCCTGACCTACTGGGCCAGGGAGATCGCCGAGAACCCGGCCCTGCGCTGACTTCTTTCCTCCGCCGATGGTCTCTACTGGTTCTGCCGATGATTATCGATCAAAGATTCCGGCTTATATCTCAGCACACGTGCCTGGGAGACCCTGGCAACGTCTTCCCAGCGCGCCCGGAAATACGTCCTTCCCACCTGCTTCGAGGAGCTTCAGCTCCTCGGTCCGGTCTCGCCGCCCGTCGTAGCAAACGGTCCCCAGCGGCATCAACTCGCCAAAGTGTCCACGGTGGCGACTTTTCAACTCCCACCTCATTCAGTATCTGAAAGTAACCACCCTCTGACCTGGGATACTGCAAGAAGGAATCGGTTTCGACCACCTGAAAAGTCGCCACTACGGACACTTTCACCTCTCCCGCGTTCCCAACCGGTCAACACCACGTTCAACGCCCGACAGACGGTCTCAGTCCGGTAGTTTGAGAGGCAGTCCCGCCCGGTACGACTTACCGGTCCGAACCGGACCCGACCAGTCTCTTCATCGACAGGATCACCGTGACTCAGCAGCCGCAGCCCGCAGCCTCCGCCCCCGCCAACGCGACTCACGCCACCAACACCGCCCTGTTCGAGGCGGCTCGCGCCGTCATCCCCGGGGGCGTCGACTCCCCCGTGCGCGCCTTCGGCTCGGTGGGGGGCACGCCGCGGTTCATCGCCTCGGCGAGCGGCGCCCACGTCACCGACGTCGAGGGCCGCAGCTACGTGGACCTGGTGGGCTCGTGGGGTCCGGCGCTGCTGGGGCACGCCCACCCGGAGGTCGTCGCCGCGGTCCAAGCGGCCGCCGCCCGCGGCCTGTCCTTCGGCGCCCCCACCGCCACGGAGACGCTCCTGGCCGAGGAGGTGCGCCGCCGGGTGCCGGCCGCACAGAAGGTGCGCTTCGTGTCCACCGGCACCGAGGCGACGATGACGGCCGTGCGCCTGGCCCGCGGCGCCACGGGCCGCGACCTGGTGGTGAAGTTCGCCGGCTGCTACCACGGGCACAGCGACGGCCTGCTCGCGGCGGCCGGCTCGGGCCTGGCCACCGGCGGCCTGCCGGGCAGCGCCGGCGTGCCCGCGGCCGTGGCCGCGCAGACGATCGTCCTGCCCTACAACGACGTCGCCGCCCTGGAGGCCTGCTTCGCCGAACGGGGCGCCGAGATCGCCGCGGTCATCACCGAGGGCGCCCCGGCCAACATGGGGATCGTGCCGCCGGCGCCCGGCTTCAACGCCGCGATCCGCCGAGTGACCGCCGAGCACGGCGCGCTCATGATCCTCGATGAGGTCCTCACCGGCTTCCGCGTGGGCCCGGCCGGCTGGTGGGGCCTGGAGGCCGTCGACGGCTGGGTCTCCAACCTGCCGGTCTTCACCGCCGGGCCCTCCACCGCTGGTGCCACTTCTTCTGAGCCCGCCGACGTCGCAGCCCCCTCCTGGCCGGGTGCCGACTGGCGCGAGCGCGCCGCCTGGGTGCCGGACCTGGTGACCTTCGGGAAGGTCGTGGGCGGCGGGATGCCGCTGGCGGCCATCGGCGGGCGGGCAGAGGTCATGGACCTGCTGGCGCCGGACGGGCCGGTCTACCAGGCGGGCACACTCTCGGGGAATCCGCTGGCCACGGCGGCCGGTCTGGCCACGCTCCGGCTGGCCGACGACGCCGTCTACGCCTCGGTGGCCGCCCGCGCCCTGGCCATCAGCGAGGTGGTCTCGGCGGCCCTGACCGAGCAGGGCGTGCCCCACCGCGTGCAGCGGGCTGGCTCGCTGTTCTCCTTCATGTTCGGGCAGCGGGCCGCCGAGCAGGGCGTGAGTGACTACGAGGCTGCTCGCGCCCAGGAGACCTGGCGCTACGGGCCCATCTTCCACGCCTTCCTCGAGGCGGGGGTGGGCCTGCCGCCGTCGGTCTTCGAGGCATGGTTCGTCTCGGCCGCGCACGGCGAGGCGGAGCTGGAGGCGATTGCGGCTGCGGCCCCGGCGGCCGCCCGCGCCGCGGCCCGGGCTCAGGCGAACTGACCGCACTCAGTGGATCTGGTCCAACGTCGGTGCCCAGAGCCGCACTCACTGCACGAGGTCTGGGACGTACTGGCCGGAGGTTGTCCGTACTGCACGAACCCCCGCACCGCGTGGAGTACACCCACCTGTCGGCCAGTGGCACCCGACCCTCGTGCAGTACGCCGCCTCGGGCGCATTGAGGGCTCAGGCCTCTCGTAACCTCTCACGGCCTCCAGGGCGGCGGGGCGAGGGCGGCCTCGTAGGCGGCGACGTCGACGTCGGCGTTGAGGCTGATGACGATGCGCATCCGGGAGTCGGGGTGAGCGGCCAGCCAGCGGCCGATCGTCTCCAAGGTCACCAGGGCGGCCTGCCGCTTGGGGTAGCCGAAGACGCCCGTGGACAGCGAGCACAGGCCGACGCTGCCCAGCCCCGCGGCGTGCGCGACGTTGAGGACGCTCGTGTAGCACGAGGACAGCAGGCGCCGGTCGCGCAGGGTCGGCTTACGCCCGTCCTCGATGACGGGTCCCACCGAGTGGATGACGTGCTGGGCCGGCAGGTGGTAGCCGCCGGTGAAGACGGCCCGGCCGGCGGGCTCCCCGCCCTGGCGGCGGGTGGGGTCGAAGGTCTCCGCCCAGGTCATGTAGCGGGCGCACTCGGCGCGCAGGGCCGGCCCGGCCACGGCGTGGATGATGTTGTCGATGCAGCGGTGCCCGGGGGCGAAGCAGCCGAGCATGCCGGAGTTGGCGGCATTGAGGACGGCACCGGCGCGCAGCCGGGTGAGGTCGCCGCGCCAGAAGGCCACGTTGCGGCCCAGCAGACCGGGCACGTGGTCGGTGATGGCCAGGGGCGGGATCTCGGTGGCGTCGACCATGCCGCGCTCGGCGGCCTCGGCCTCCAGGAGGGTGTCGAGGTCGGCGGCGATGTCCTCGGGCAGGGGCGCCGGGGGCCGGGCGGTGAGGAGGAAGTCGAGCATGGTGCGCAGCTCGTCCGGATCGGTGGGGACCGTCGAGTCGATCCAGTCCGTGGCCCCCTCGGGGTCTGAGCGCAGGAAGGCGTAGACCAGGTGGCGCACCAGCGCGTCGCGGCCCGAGGCGCCGACGGGGACCGCCCATCGGGCTCTGACAGCGTGACTGACGTGGGACTCCAACTTCACGCGGGCCATCATAGGATATCAAAACGTAATGTTCTGCCCTTGGGTGGGCGAGCCGGGCAACAGACGACGACGTCGCCCGGAAACGGCGGGTTCCCGGGCGACGTCGGACGGCTGCAGGGGCCGAGAGGCAGCCCCGCGGTACCTGACGGATCAGGCCTGAGCGCCGGAGGCGGCCTCCTCCTCGGCGATCTTGGCCTTGAGCTCGTCCATGTCGAGCTCGCGCACCTGCGTGATGAGGGAGTCCAGCGCGGGGGCGGGCAGGGCGCCGGCCTCGCGGTAGACCAGCACGTTGTCGCGGAAGACCATGAGCGTGGGGATCGAGGAGATGCCCAGGGCCCCGGCCAGCTCCTGCTCGGCCTCGGTGTCGACCTTGGCGAAGGTGATGTCCGGGTTGGCTTCGGAAGCCTTCTCGTAGATGGGGGCGAAGCGCATGCACGGGCCGCACCATGAGGCCCAGAAGTCGACGATGGTGATGCCCTCGCCGTGGATGGTGTCCTTGAACTCGGGGCCGGTGATGTTCTTGGTGGCCATGAGTGTTCCTTTCAAGACTGTGGAGACAGATGGGTTCCACTGCGGCCAACACGGCCGGGGCCCAACCTATTCCTGGAGCCGGCGAATCCTCGTGGCGGGGCTGCCCGGCCTTGCACCGGTACCGAGCAGCCCGTCTCTTGCGGCCGGGGACATTCCACGCGGCCGGGTGCACACCGCTCCGGACGGGGACACCCTGCGCGTCCGGGGACAGGTTCCCGGTCCCCGACGGCGTCGAACGCCCCCGTCCGCACAGAAATGTCCCCGACGGCGTCGAATGTCCCCCGAGGTGAAGGGTCCCCATAGGCAGGAGGCACCCACCGACCCCAAACTTGACTCGCCAGCCACAACCGACCCGCCGACAGTTTTCAGGAGGGCACCCCATGGCGATCTACCTCCGCACCTGCCCCACCACGAAGACCAGGGCGCTCGGGTACCTGGGCGCCCTGGCCGCCGCCGGCATCGCGCTCCTCTACCCGCTGATCCTGCTCATAACCGCCTTCGCCCTGGGCTCCCTGGACGAGGCCGTCGCCTACCCGGAGGACAACGAATCGATAGCCAATGCCGCGACTGCGGTAGGCGCGACACCGCTCATTTTCAGCTTCGTGCTGACCTCCGCCATCTTTGGAGCGACCTCCTGCTTCACGGGTACCGACCGGTGGCTCGCCAAAGATGCGATGGTCACCCATCGCGATATCGCATCGGCACGGTTCCTTCATACCGCCCGGGACCCCAACAGCCGCGCCGTGGGCATGCTGTGGGCGATGCTCGCGGGCATGCTGGTGACGGCCTCCCCCTTCACCATGATGTCTATCCCGCACTCCCTGATCTACAGCGATTCCACTCAAGATCTGGCCGTGGGGGCCACCTGGATTCTCGGACTGGCCCACATCGGGTTGTTCATGGCACTGAAACGCGCTGCCGCACACCGGCGGGCAAGCGCGGTACGCCTGAGAACGTACGGCATGGCGGTCGCGGACCCGAAGTCCTTCTCCCTCCCCCTACCTGCTGGGCGCAACAACTTCAGCATCCAGGAGGTCCCGGCGCGCTGGGGGCGCGTGAAAGTACAGGCCGTCTACGCCCCACCTACCGGAGGTGCCGAGTCGGGCAGACCGGTCATCATCCCACGACTCAGTCTGACAGTGAGACCCTCACGGCTCGACGACGCCCGCTCCCGGGTCGAGGCCCGGCTCGACGAGGTCTGGCGGGCCGCACAGCTGATACGAACCTCGATCGAGCAGGAGGAGACACCCAACGCCCCGACGTCGGAGGCTGAGACGAATCCGGCTCACCAGCCACCACATCAGGACGCGGACCCCGGTCACGACCCGTCCCAGACAGAGACCCTCCTCCCATGAGTGGTGCACCCATCGCTTGACCCCACCATCGCCGCCTGACGCAGACGCCGACCACGACCAGCCCCGACAGACAACACCCCTCCCACGAATGGCGCCTCCACCACCTCACCCAGCCCTGCACAGTGCGGCCGGGGACATTCCACGCGACCGGGTGCGCATGCCGCTCCGGGCGGGGACATCCTGCGCGTCCGGGGACAGGATTTCGGTCCCCGACGGCGTCGAACGCCCCCGACCACAACGAAATGTCCCCGACGGCGTCGGCCGCCCCTACCCACAAGGGAACCCCACGGCGGCAGTCACCGGCGCACAGCCTCACATATGCCCGTTTCCAGACACACACCCACCCGCGATACCCAACAATCCGACATTGTGTGCAATCCACCCTCTTTAGATGTCACACAACTACCCCTAAACTGACATCATGGACGTGAGTATGTTCGTTGACGACACCATGGGGGAACTGGTCGACATCACCGGCTCCGACCCGGTGACCGGCAGCTGGCAGCACAAGGCCTTCATCCCCACCCCACTCGGCTCCGATGAGCCATCCATCAGCGGAGGCACCTACCGGATGGTGGCAGCAGCCGGGCGCGCACTGGCCGCCCTCGACGCCACGGCTCAGCAGCTGCCGAACCCCTACCTGCTGCGAACTCCCTCTCTACGGCGCGAGGCTCAGTCGACGTCGGCCCTGGAGGGCACATACGCCCCCCTTCGCGAGGTGCTCACCGCCGACGACGACGCCCCCGCGACCGCCGAGATGACAGAGATCCTCAACTACGTCCGCATGGCCAACAGCGGTTTCCTGTGGGCGCAGGAGGGGCGTCCTATCACCCTGTCGCTGATCGAGGATCTTCAAGGCGAGCTCATGCGGGGCACTCCCCTTGAGTCCGCTTCAGGTCGCCTGCGCGACACCCAGGTCATGATCGGCCGCCGCACCGGTGCGCACAGCACGAACCCGATCCATGCGTCCCGGTTCGTTCCCGTACCGCCCGGAGATCCTCTTCGCGCCGGCATGCGAGCTCTCGTCGACTGGCTGCATCAGGACCACGCGGGAGACATCGACCCGATCATCGCCGCGGGCATGGCCCACTACCAGTTCGAAACGCTTCACCCCTTCCGGGACGGCAACGGTCGCCTGGGGCGGTTTCTCATCGTGCTTGCCCTCCTGAACTCGGGTGTTCTCAGCGAACCCACGCTGACGGTCTCGCCGTGGTTCGAGGAGCGTCGCGCCGAGTACTACGACGCGTTGCTGCGAGTCAGCACCCACGGCGACTGGGACACCTTCCTCGCCTTTTTCTCCCGGGGATTAGCCGCGGCGGCCACCAGCACGCGCCACCAGATGCTCGCTCTGGCCGCGGCGCACCAGAGCCTCAAGGAGACGGTGCGCTCCTCCAGCCTGCGGTCCGCGCACGCTCTTGACCTCGTCGACTTCGCGGTCGCGAATCCGAGCTTCACGGTGCGCAAGGTCGAGGCAGCCCTCGGCATCTCATACGGGCGAGCCAACGGCCTGGTTGCCCAGCTGACCGACATCGGGGTGCTCGACGTCGTCGAGACCGGCTCGCAGCCTCGCCGCTTCGCCGCCCCTGCTGTCCTGAAGGTCCTGCTCACCTGAGCCCGCCAGCCCCGCCTCTTGCGGCCGGGGACATTCCGCGCGGCCGGGTGCGCGCTGCTCCGGACGGGGGCATCCTGCGCGTCCGGGGACAGGATTTCGGTCCCCGACGGCGTCGAAGGCCCCCAGCCGGAAGGACACGCCCCCGGCCGCACAGACATGTCCCCGACGACGTCCAATGCCACCCCGGGTGAACAGTCCCCATGGGCGGCAGGCACCTACCACCCCCAGACTTGACTCGCCAACCACAACCGACCTACCGACAGTTTTCAGGAGGGCACCCATGGCGATCTATATCCGTTCACGCCCGACCACTAAATCTAAGGCGCTCGGGAGCCTGTGTGCTCTCACTACCGTCGGTATGATATTCCTCTACCCGGCCGCCCTGCTCCTGGCCCCCTCCATCCCGAACCCTCTGACCGAACTCGTCGCCAACGAAAACGGGAATCTGGAGTTGCAGTCCTTATCTGTTCTGATCGGCGTCATGACTGTCTACAATTTCATACTGTTCGCCATGATCTTCGGTGCGCTCTCCGGATTCAGGGGCACTGACCAGCGCTTACCCAAGGACTCGACGGTCACCCATCGCGATATCGCATCGGCACGGTTCCTTCACATCTCCCAGAGCCCAAGCAGGCGCGTCGTGGGCATGCTGTTGGCGGTGCTTGCGGTCATGCTGATCGAGGTCAACCCAGTTATCGCAATAACCATCCCACACCTCCTGATCCCCGACGATTCAACCCCAGCGCTGGAGCAGGCTGCCGTCATAGGCACGGTCTGCCTTACCATCGGACTGTTTGCGGCATTGGGGTCGGCCGCCTCGCGTCGGGAGAAGATCGCGGTGTGTCTGACGCCGCAGTGCATGGCGGTTGTCAAATTATTTCCTCTCTTCCTCCCCCTGCCTTCCGGCCGCAACGACCTCAGCATCCAGGAGGTCCCGGCATACTGGGGTCGCGTGAAGGTCCAAGCCGTCTATGCCCCACCCACCGGCGGCGCCCAGCCGGCCAGACCAGTTCTCCTCTCGCAGCTCGGCCTGACGGTGAAGTCCTCACAGCTCAACGACGCCCGCACCCGAGTCGAGGCCCGGCTCGACGACGTCTGGCGGGCCGCACAGCTGATACACACCCCGCCCGAGCAGGAGGAGACGGCCACCGCTCCGACGTCGGAGCCTGAGCCGAACCCGACTCACCAACCACCACATCACGACACGGACCCCGGTCACGAGCAGTCCCAGACAGGGAACCCTCTCCCATGAGTGGCGCATCCACCATTTGGCCCCACCGTCGACGCCCGACGCAGACGCCGACCACGACCAGCCCCGGGAAGAGAACCCCCTCCCATGAGATGTGCACCCATCACTTAACGCTGACGCCCACATTTCTGCCGGCGCTGTCCGACCTCCCGCCTCTTATGGACGGGCACATTCCACTCGGCCGGGTGCACGTCGTTCCGGGCGGGGACATCCTGCGCGTCCGGGGACAGGATTTCGGTCCCCGACGGCGTCGAAGGCCCCTAGCCGCATAGAAATGTCCCCGACGGCGTCGACCGTCCCCGACGTCGCTGGCGGATTCTCCTTGATCCGCAACCTTTCGGCACCCGGCCTCACGTCCCAAGGACCCTCGGACCTCCTGCGCCGACACGGATGGCCGCCCTGACCTCACCGCATCCCACTATTCGGTGGAGACAACCGCCGACGCGGAGGAGTTTCTTCACTACACTTCTCGACGGTGGCCCGCGGGGACGACGGAAGCAGTTACACATGCGCCCCTGTCCCCGCGGCCCGCACCTGCGCACCTCCATAAGAACACCGAGAGACGCGACATGAGCGACAGCAATCCTCTTCAGTCACTTCGGGCACCGATCACGGCAGCCCTCAGTGTTTTCGCCACTTTCTCCATTATAGATTTGATCGACGCCAATGACGATCCCAATACAGGACCCCTCGTAGTCCACGTCATACCCTTCATTTTCTGGGCCACATGCATCAGCATCGCCGCCTGGAAGTCTCCGCAAGCACTGGCAGCCTCGAGCATCACATTCACATTGACCGCCTTCCTGGCAACTCGAATGCAATCAGACTTCAACCCGACGGTCTTCATAAAAGAACAGACACTATTACGATACAAAGGCAGCACATTCCCCTCGGTTGGACCGACCCTGTGGATACTGTCCGGAATTATGTGCGGAGCGACGTTCGCTACCGCATGGACCATGTCACGGAACGCCGACCGAAGACCAGAGGAAATTGACAGCATTTTTCATCCCCAAAGAATCATCTCATCTGGAGCGGCCTGCATCATCCCGTTCATAATGTTAATTGCACCATACAGCTCCCATTCATTCATTTCGACAAACACAACAAACTTCGCAATCATGGCATTCCTCTCAGGCTTCTTGTTGACTGCACTCTCAGTCATCTCGCCGACAGCTCCACTATCCCTCCTGATAATCACGCTCACATGGATGCACATCGCGAACACCTCGGAGCACGCTCGAGATGTCAGCGTTGAAGCAATCTCTTTCCCGCTGATCGCGATAGCGGCAACCACAGGCCTCTTCACCATGTACAGCTTCAAAAGTCCATGGTCACGCAAGTCGAGCTGAGTCGCAGATCCTCACTGCTCGCCACGCCATAAGGGCGCGGCGAGCAGTGAGGAATCTTTCAGACAGCACGCCAACCTCTCAAACTCTAGGAAGAGCAGCATCGCCACATGAATGAGATCCAACCGTTCCGGCCACTGCAGGCGCCGGTAGCAGTTGCGCTCAGCGCCTTCGCCATCATCGCACTCACGGAACTGCATAGCCTCGACCCCGACTCCACATCATTTTCAATCGACTCATTCAACGCATTATCCGCCGTTGTTTTCTGGATAGTCTCCGCAGGGGTGGTCACCTACAATTCCCCGCAAGCACAAGGGGCGACAAGCGCAGTATTCACTGTAGCCGCCCTCGTGGGTGAGATCATGCCAGCAGACAGTGAACATAGACGGAGCACCCTCTCAGAGATCTCTCCCATCCTGTGGATCCTGGCTGGAATCATGTGCGGATCGGCCGCGGCAACATGCACCACCATCAGCCGCACGAGCAAGCATCACTCAACTCTCAGCATCACGGACCAGCTCCTCGGGAGAATCGCGGTCGCAGTACTTGCCAGCCTCCTGGCGTCCGCACCACTCGTGAGCACCTCACCCTCTCGCTTATGGGCGACACCCGGACAGACCAGCATGTCTATTATCACATTCCTCTGCGGTTTCGCAATGACCTCGCTTGCCGGCATGGCGCCCTTCATCTCGTGGATCTATCTGGCTATCACCCTCGGCCGCTACTACACCTTCGACAACGCAGAGGCGGCGGGTACCTACCTGGCCGACATTCTCCCCATCCCACTTCTCGCCATCTCCGCCACAGCCGGGCTGCTCACCATGTACCACTACAAGAAGCCACGACCGATCACGTCGAGCCAAGCCACAGGCTCTCAGATCTCCCCACAGGGAAAGGACACCCATGAAGAATGACATCTCTTTTCAGCATCTACGCACCACACATGAAGCCGAGGATTCCGCCACCGGGGCCGACAACGCCGGCGTCGACAGCCCGGGCCGGGCAAAAATGCCCCGCCGGTGAGGCCTACACAGTTTTAACCGAGGCGCCGTCTACCATCGAGACATGCCGACTGACATCAGCCCGGGCACTCGGCTGCGGGCGTGGGAGCGGGCCGCGGAGTGGCCTCTGGCCGGCGCCGCCGTCGTCTTCCTGGGCGCCTATGCCTGGGAGGTACTCACCAACGCGCAAGGCGCAGCCAAGGAGACGGCCGAGTTCGTGATCGGCGCCGTGTGGGCGCTGTTCGGACTCGACTATCTTGTCCGCCTGGTCCTGGCGCCGAGCCGGGGCCGCTGGTTCCTCCGCCACCTGCCCGACCTGGCGATCATTGTCCTGACGATCCTGCGGCCGCTCAGGCTCCTGCGCCTGGTGACGCTCGTGAGCATCATGCAGCGCAGCGCCGGCACCGCGCTGCGGGGGCGCATCACCCTGTATACGGCCGGCAGCGCCGCCCTGCTCATCTTCACCTCGGCACTGGCCGTGCTGGATGCGGAGCGTCATGAGCCGGGCTCCTCGATCCAGTCCTTCGGCCAGGCCCTGTGGTGGGCGCTGACGACGATCACCACTGTCGGCTACGGCGACACCTTCCCGCTCTCCACGCAGGGGCGCTTCATCGCGGCGCTGCTCATGATCGGCGGGGTGGCGCTCGCCGGCGTCGGCACGGCGACCCTGGCCTCGTGGATCGTCTCACTGGTCGAGGAGGAGAACGCCGAGCAGGAGGCCGCGACGCGGGCGCAGGTGGCAGCCCTGCAGCAGCAGGTCAGCGAGCTGAGCGAGCGCATCGACCGTCTTCTGGCGGAACGCGACTCGGACCGTGGATAGCAGTCGACACTTCCGGTCCGACGTCGGTCTAACTCCTCGAGTCGGCGTCCAACCCGCTGAAAGGCCATAACCATCACCCCGGACGGTTTACGCTACTCATCGAGGAACCGACCGCGCCTGCACTGACGGCGGTACCTTGCAGACTGGACACATCTTCCGCAGCCGTCTGAGAAGAACGGCATCGCCATACGAACAACGAGGAAAAGCGCTCCACGCACTTCGCATACCAGCAACCATCGTGGGCACTGCCATCACAGCCACCGTCTGACTCCTCACCGCATACAGCCACAAGAAACTCAGGTCTGTCACACAGAAATTCCCCGAAGAACGCGAGCACATTCATGGCTCAGGCGCCACCGCACCGTCAACCACACCTCGAGGTAACGACGAAAGGAGATTCATGAAGAGCAACGATTCACTTCAACAGGTGCGACCCCCATTCGCTATGGCGCTCACAGCAGTTTTCGCGTCGCTACTCGCCTCCACGACAAGCGCGGATCACCCCGGAAACCCATTGATCCTCATCCCTCTTCTGATGCTTCTCCCATGGGTCACCTGGAATCACCCACCCAGCCTGGCAACCTCTGGGGCGATGCTGTTGACAGTGAGCATCCTGGCACCCTACAGCAGCGACGGGCCGAGCGACCTTTATCTCGCTTACAGGACTCTATGGTTCTTCGCCGGCCTGCTCCTGGGAGCGGCGCTCGCTCTCATTATGGGAGAGCGCATACGCTCGTGGCACCCGCACATACGTGGGTGGCGATACACTCTTCATCCTGCACGGATCGCCGCAGCCGCAACCGGAATCATCGTCGTTCTCGCCCTCTTTAAACCATCACCCCAGTCATCGCAGATCGAACAGACTCAGGCAGCCACGAACAACGACACAGTAATATTTTGGCTCGCAGCCGGCCTGTTCATCACTTTACTGGCGTCCATCTCCCCCACAGCGACCATGATCTGCTTGATCGCCTTCATCTCCATCCACGGTGTCACTACCCATGCACCTTTTCCGAACGCAAGCGCCGTCTTCATTCTCATTCTCTTCACGCCCGCGATCATCGGCCCCCTGTTCCTTCCTCGGGACCTCACCGCGCATGAGGCCGAGGAATCCGACACCAGCACCGATGCCTCGGCCATCCCGCCCCCCACCTCCGAGGCCTCACCAAAGGAGGCATCGTGAACTTCAGATCGGACGCCTAGTCCGCATGCAACGAGCCGGGCACTTCTCACGCAGCCCGACCGAAATTCGGTCGCCTCACGCGAAGAGTGCCCGGCTCGGCGAAAGAGAAGACCCAGTCAGCCCCGCAGCTCGGCGGCCACCAGCTCGGCGAGCTCGACGGCGTTGAGGGCCGCGCCCTTGCGCAGGTTGTCCCCCACGGCGAAGAACTGCAGGCCGTGGCCCGGCGCGAAGGCATGGTCGGCGCGCAGGCGCCCCACGAAGGTGCCGTCGCGGCCGGCACCCTTGAGGGGGCTGGGCACGTCGTCGTAGGTGACGCCGGGCGCCGCCTCCAGCAGCTCGCGGGCGCGCGCGACGCTGATCTCGCGCTCGAACTCGGCATTGATGCTGAGCCCGTGGCCGGAGAACACCGGGATGCGCACGCAGGTCCCGGAGACCAGCAGGTCCGGGATCCCCAGGATCTTGCGGGACTCGTTGCGCAGCTTCTGCTCCTCATCGGTCTCGCCGGAGCCGTCACCGGCGTCGCCACCGGCCCAGGCCACGGCGTTGAAGGCGATGGTGTCGACGTAGACCTCCGGCGCGGGGAACTCGACGGCCCGCCCGTCCAGGGCCAGGCCCTCCATGTCCTCGTTCACGACGGCGCGCACCTGCCCGGCCAGCTCGGCCACCCCGGCCCGACCCGATCCGGAGACGGCCTGGTAGGTGGAGACGATGAGGCGGATGAGCCCGGCCTCCTCGTGCAGCACCTTGAGGGCCGGCATGGCCGCCATGGTGGTGCAGTTGGGGTTGGCGATGATGCCCTTGGGGCGCTCGCGCAGCGCGTGCGGGTTGACCTCGCTGACCACGAGCGGCACCTCGGGGTCCTTGCGCCAGGCCGAGGAGTTGTCGACGACGACGGCCCCGGCCGCCGCGAAACGCGGGGCGTGCTCGCGCGAGGCCGCGCCCCCGGCGGAGAAGATGGCGACGTCGATGCCGGCCAGGTCCGCGGTGGCGACGTCCTCAACCTCGACCTGGGCGCCGCGGAAGTCCACGACGGTCCCGGCGCTGCGGGCCGAGGAGAAGAAGCGCACCGAGCGGGCGGGGAAGTCGCGCTCGGCCAGCATGGCGCGCATGACGCGGCCGACCTGGCCGGTGGCCCCCACGACGGCGACGCAGACACCGTCGGCCACTCCGGTGTAGGTGTTCACGGGATTGCTCATCGTCCGGTCCCTCCGTAGACGACCGCCTCGGCGGCCTGGGCGTCGAGGCCGAAGGCGGAGTGGACGGCGCGCACGGCCTCGTCGAGTACGGCGTCGTCAACCACCACCGAGATGCGGATCTCGGAGGTGGAGATCATGTGGATGTTGACCCCGGCCTCGCTCAGCGAGCCGAACAGGCGCGCAGAGACCCCCGGGTTGGAGCGCATGCCGGCCCCCACCAGGGACAGGATGCCGATGTCGGGGTTGAAGTGCAGGCTTCGGAAACCCAGCTCCTCGCGTGCGGCCTCGAGGGCCTCGCGGGCGGCGGCGGAGTCGCCGTCGGGGCAGGTGAAGGAGATGTTGGTCAGGCCCGTCCCCTCGGCGGAGACGTCCTGGACGATCATGTCGATGTTGGCGTCGGTGCCGGCCACGATCGCGAAGATGCGGGCGGCGGCGCCGGGGACGTCGGGCACGCCCACGAGCGTGATCTTGTCCTGGCTGCGGTCGTGGGCGATTCCGGAGATGACGGGGGCTTCCACGTGGTCCTCCTTGGCGGTCGGGCGGGGGCGGGCCTGGGCCCGCGCTGCGATGGCATTGCGGTGCGCGGTGTCGACGACGGAGGCCGAGGGCCCCTCGTCGAGCCCGGCGGGGTCTGAGGGCGAGGCCGGGGAGGCCGGGGCGGCTCCCCGGGCCTCGTCGGCGGACTGCGGGGCGGCCGGGCTCGCGGCGCTGGGGGCGCTGGCGGCGCTGGGCGAGCTGTCAGTGTCGGCGGCGACGACGTCGTCGAGCTGGGCGGCCACGACCGAGGGCACGAAGGCGCCCTCGCGGCGGCCGTCGTAGATCCAGGTCCCGGTCTTGTCGGAGAAGGAGGAGCGCACGTGCAGGGGCACCCCGAAGCGGCGGGCGTACTCCACGGCGCGCAGGTGGAGGATCTTGGCGCCGTGGGCGGCCAGCTCCAGGGTCTCCTCGCTGGAGAGGGACTCGATGCGCTTGGCGGTGGGGACGATGCGGGGGTCGGCGGTGAACAGGCCGTCGACGTCGGTGTAGATCTCGCAGACGTCGGCGTTGAGGGCCGCGGCCAGGGCGACCGCAGTCGTGTCGGAGCCGCCACGCCCCAGGGTGGTGGTGTCCTCGACCTCGTTGATGCCCTGGAAGCCGGCGACGATGGCGACCGCGCCGGTCTGGATGGAGCGGGCCACGCGCTCGGGCAGCACCCCGACGATGGAGGCCTTGCCGTACTTGGAGTCGGTGAGGACGCCGGCCTGGGCACCGGTGTAGGCGCGCGCCGGGACCCCGAGCTCGGAGACGGCCATGGCGAGCAGGGCCACGGAGATGCGCTCACCGGCGGACAGCAGGATGTCCATCTCACGGGCGGGGGCGTCGGTGGTCAGGGCGGCGGCCTGGTCGAGGAGTTCGTCGGTCGTGTCTCCCATCGCGGAGACGACGACAACGACCGTGTTACCGGCCTCGCGGGTGGCGACGATGCGCCGGGCGACGCGCCGCATCGCGTCGACGTCGCTGACGGACGAGCCGCCGTACTTCTGGACGACCAGTGCCATAAGGCGCTCCTCGGGTCCTGGAATCAGTGCGTGTCTAGCATCAGGTGCTCCGCGCCGGTGCGGGCGTCCTGGCAGGGGCTTCCGGGGTCTGGAGCCGTCGCCGCGCGGCGCCCACGACGACGTGGCTGGGGCAAGCATACGGTGCGCCGTGTTGCCGACACATCACGAGGCTGTGGGCTCACGGCCCACACTTCAACAAATTCTTCAGAAATGACCCGGAGCCGCGTCATTTCTGAAGTTTTTGTTGATGTTTGGGGCTGACTCAGGCACACCCCATCTCCGCCGCCCATGTCGTCCCCGAGTTCCGCCCACCAACCCCGGCCGACGACGTAACCTGCTCGCATGAGCATTGAAGTCTCTCAGCTCACCCGATTCTTCGGTCGGGCGCCGGCGGTGCGCCAGCTGGACATGTCGGTGCCCGGCGGCTCCGTCACCGGCCTGGTCGGCCCCAACGGCGCCGGCAAGACCACCCTGCTGCTCATGCTGGCGGCCCTGCTGGCGCCGGACTCCGGGACGATTCGTGTGGCCGGCCTGGACCCGGTCACCCAGTCGCGCGAGGTCCACCGCACCGTGGGCTGGATGCCCGACGCCTTCGGCACCTGGGACTCCCTGACCTGCACCGAGATCCTCCTGACCTTCGCCGCCGCCCAGGGGATGGACACCGACGCCGCCCGCACCCGCGCCGTCGAGATGCTCACCCTGGTCCATCTCGACGAGCTGGCGCGCACGCCGGCCCGGGTCCTCTCCCGCGGCCAGAAGCAGCGCCTGGGCCTGGCCCGCGCCCTCATCCACGACCCCAAGGTCCTGCTCCTGGACGAGCCGGCCGCCGGCATGGACCCGCGCTCGCGCGCCGACCTGCGCGTCCTGCTGCGCGACCTGGCCGCGAGCGGCACCACGGTCCTGCTCTCCAGCCACATCCTGTCCGAGATGGAGGAGATGGTCGACGGCGTGGTCTTCATGTCGCGCGGAACCGCCGTCGCCTCGCCGTCGGACCAGGTCCCGGCCGAGACGGAGGGACCCGACGGCGCCGTCCGCCCGGCCCCGGTGCGCCGGACCTGGAGGATGCGGGCCCTTGACGCCGGACGCCTGGGTGAGTGGGCGCACTCCGCGCAGCTGACCGTCATGCCGGAGGGGGACGGACAGCTGCGCATCCCGGTCACCGACGACGCCGCTGCGGCCCACCTGCTGCGCGAGGCCGTCGAGGCCGGGGTGGAGGTCGTCTCCTTCGCCCCGCTGTCCGGAACCCTGGAGGAGACCTACCTGGCCCTGGAAGGAGAACGCCGATGACCTGGACCGGTATCCGCACCATCATGGTGCTCGAGCTGCGCCAGCGGGTGCGGGCCACGCGCTGGCGCGTCATGCTGGGAATCTGGGTGGCCGTCCTCATCCTGCTGTGCGGCGGGCTGGCGATCGCCGTGGAGACCGCGAGCCCCGAAAATGCAACCAACGAGTACCTTCTGCCCCTCTACGACGTCGTCGTCTGCTTCGTCCTGGGGATCGGGCTCATCGTCGCCCCCACGCTGTCAGCGACATCGATCAACGGAGACCGGGCGGACGCGACCCTCGCGCTGCTGCAGGCCACGGCGCTGCGCAGCCAGGAGATCGTCGTCGGCAAGCTGCTGGCGGCCTGGGTCGCGGCAATCGCCTTCCTGGGCGTGGCGGTGCCCTTCCTCGTCATCCTGACGGTGGCGGGCGGCTCGCACTGGCAGGCGCTCGTCGCCCACCTGGTCATTCTCGTCTTCACGTTGGGCGCGGTGTGCGCCATCGGCCTGGGCTTCTCGAGCCTGACGGCGCGGCCCTCGGCCTCGGCGGTCCTGACCTACATCGTGGTGGCCGCTCTGACCGTCGGGACGCCCCTGGCCACGGCGATCGCCTCCTCCGTGGTCACCGGTACGCAGACCGAGGTGACCTACCACGTGGACTACGACAAATCGACCGACGACAAGATCGTCTGCCAGTCAGAACCCGAGATTGAGACCCATGAGGTCACCCGCACCGACCGGATCTGGTGGATCCTGACCCCCAACCCCTTCGTAGCCCTGGGCGACGCCACCGCCCACGCGCCGCTGCAACCGGCCTCAGCCGTCTTCGGCGCCCCGGACTCCTTCCTGTCCCTCACCGGACAGGGCATTGACACGATGCGCAACCCCCAGCCCAGTCGGGTCGTCTACAACCGTTGCGAGGACCGGGACGACTCCTACGACGGCCCGTCCAGCTCATTGACCTCCTCGGATGACCACGGCCCTGTGGCAAAGCACCTGGCCTTCTGGCCCGCGAGCCTGGTGGCGCTCATGGCCCTGGGGGCCGGCGGCGTCGTCACGGCCAGCAGGCGCCTGCGCGTGCCGGCCGGCAGGCTGCCGCGCGGCGTGCGCCTGGCCTAACCACCTCATCGAGCCGGGCACGTTTCTCATAGCCTTACCGTTTTCCCGTTTGGCTATGCGAAACGTGCCCGGTTCGGCGTGCCGTGGGCGGCATCAGGCCGTCTTCCACCGGAACAGCCTCGCCCCCAGCAGGCCGCAGATCACCGTCATGCCGACGAGCACCGCGAGCGCCGTTCCGTAGTCCGTCCAGGACCGGCCGGCCCACATCCCCTGGAGGAGGTCGACCAGGTAGTGGAAGGGCGAGTACCGGGCCACGCGCTGGACGCCCTGCGGGATCTGGCTCTGGGGGACGAAGGCCCCGGAGGTCATCATGATGACGATGAACAGTCCGTTGCCGATGCCTGTGGCCGCGCGCGAGGAGGGGTAGACGGCAGCCAACATGTAGCCCAGCGCCAGGAAGGCCACCAGCCCCAGGGCCGCAGCGGCCAGGACCGCCAACGGACTGCCTTGGAGCCGCACCCCGAAGCCGAGGGCTCCCACCAGCAGCGCCAGAACGATTCCCACCATGCTGATGAGGAAGTTGACGGTCAGGTCGGCCGCCACGAAGACCCGCGGGCTCAGCGGTGTGGCCCGCAGACGAGTCAGGGCCCCGCTCTCGCGCAGCTGGAGCTGGTTGGTGGGCAGGATGATGATGCCGGTCATCCCCACCACGAGGCAGGCGCAGGCGGGCAGCGTGGCGTCCATGAAGCCGCGTCCCCCGAACTGGGGACTGGGGTCATTGCCGAAGAGCACCCCAAGGACGGCCACCAGCAGCGGGGCGAGGATGAGGGTGAAGAACAGCCCGACGGGCTCGCGCAGGGTCGAGCGGGTCAGCATGACGAGCAGGGTCGCAAAGGTTCGGCGGGTGCGCGCGGTCTGCATGGTCGGCGTGGTCGGCATGGTCGTGTCTCTTCTCGGCGCTCGGTTTGTCGGTAGCGGTTACTCAGCCGGCTCTCGGCCGGTCAGGCTTCTCTGAGGGCGCGTCCGGTGAGGTTGAGGAAGACCTCCTCCAGGCCCGGCGAGTGGGTCTCCATGCCCTGCACGACGACGTCGGCCTGGGCCAGGTGGGACAGGACCGCCTGGGCGAAGGCGCCCGTACCGCCGACGACGGTCACGGCACCGTCGGTCCGCACGGAGGTGACTCCCTTGACGTCGGCCAGCGTCCTAGGCGCCGGCGCGCTGAGGGTGAGGCGGAGCGTGGCCTGGCCTCCGTGGGCCGCGATGAGGGCCGGGATCGTATCGAGGGCGATGAGGCGCCCGTGGTCGATGACGGCGACCCGGTCGCACAGGGCCTCGGCCTCCTCCATGTAGTGGGTGGTCAGGACCACCGTCTTACCGCGCTCGCGGATGTCACGCACGACGTCCCACATGGCCAGGCGCGCCTGCGGGTCGAGGGCGGTGGTCAGCTCGTCGAGGAAGAGCAGCTCGGGATCATGAACCAGGGCCAGGGCGATGAAGACGCGCTGGCGCTCCCCGCCGGAGAGCCGGGCGACGTCGGTCTTCTCCTTGGAGGCGATGCCGAGGCGCTCCAGCAGCGGGCGCCAGGGCACGGGGTGGTCGTAGAAGGAGGAGAAGAGCTCCAGGGCCTCGCCGACCCGCAGCCGAGGCAGGAGTGCGGCCTGCTGGAGCTGGATGCCGGTGCGGCGGGCGAGCTCGGCGGCGTCCTTGACGGGGTGAAGGCCCAGAACGGCGACCTCTCCGGAGGTGGGCTCGTCGAGGCCCTCGATGCTGGACAGCAGCGTGGTCTTGCCGGCGCCGTTGGGGCCGATGATGCCGAAGATCTCACCATCGGAGACCTGGAGGCTGATGTCGTCGACGGCGGTCAGGCTGCCGAAGCGACGGGTGACGTGGGTGCAGGTGACGGCGTTCATCGGGACTCCTGGTTGACGGTGTCCGTCGAGGTGGATCGCCTCAGCGGGAGGGAGGGTTCTGTGCGTCCTCGCATCTCCTATGATCACACCGTATAACTTGTTTTACAAGTCTTATCAGCCGTCTTGGTTGATTTCCCTCACCCCGCCCCTCGCCCTCTCAACCGCCCGGCTCGGTGAGGAAGATCAGTCCTCGACGCGGCGGCGGCCCTCGAAGGCCCGCCCGAGAGTGACCTCGTCGGCGTACTCCAGGTCCGCCCCCACCGGCAGGCCGGAGGCGAGCCGGGAGACGGGCACGGCCATGGTGCGCAGCATGCGGGTGAGGTAGGCGGCGGTCGCCTCGCCGACGACGTCGGGGTCGGTGGCCAGGATGACCTCCTCGACCTCGCCGTCTCCCAGGCGGCTGAAGAGCTCGCGCACGCGCAGGTCGTCGGGGCCGACGCCGTTGATGGGGTCGATGGCGCCGCCGAGCACGTGGTAGAGCCCCCGGTACTCGCGGGTGCGCTCGATGGCGACGACGTCCTTGGGCTCCTCGACGACGCAGATGACGCGCTGGTCGCGGCGGGGGTCGCGGCAGATGGCGCACTGGGGGGCCTCGGCGATGTTGCCGCAGGTCTCGCAGAAGCGGACCTTGGCCTTGACGGCGCGCAGGGCCTCGATGAGGCGCTCGACGGCGGCCGCGTCGGCGGCGAGCACGTGGAAGGCCATGCGCTGGGCGGACTTGGGGCCGATGCCGGGCAGCTCGCCGAACTCGTCGATGAGGTCCTGGACGGCGCCTTCGTAGACGGCGGGCATGTCAGCGTCCTTCCTGGGTCACGGTGACCTCTTCGATGACCTGGGCGCCGAGGATCCGTTTGACGACCTCGAGCCCGACGACGCCGGCGTCCTCGGCGTCGGGGTCGTCCTCGCTGGGGGTGTCGTCGGCCAGGGAGTCGGTGTCGGCCTCCTGGGCGGCGGCGCGGGCGGCGGCCATGGCGGCGGCCAGGCGCGAGCCGGCGATGCCCGACGGCGCCCAGGTGGACTCGTCCTCGGGTGGTGCGCTTGAGGCGCTGGGCTCCTCGGGGGGCGGGCCCGGGCTGAAGGGGCTCGACGCCGTCCCCTCCCAGGTGACGGGGGCCAGGCCGGGTGATCCGACAGCGGTCTCGGGGGCGCCGGGCGCCCCCGACGCGCTGCTGGCGACCGGCGCCTGCGGGGACGGGGAGGACGGAGTCCGCTGGAAGGACTGGGGTGCCGCCGGAGTCGACGCGGCCCCGCCGGGAATCTCCGGCAGGGCGCGCAGACGGTGGACGGTGGCCAGGGGCGCCTCATCGGGCGCCTGCGCGGCGGCGGGAGCGGAACGTGACTGCGCGGGAGAGGACGAGGCCGCCGGAGCCGACAGCGGGGCCGGCACGGACTGAGGACTGGCGGGACTGGGGTAAGAGCCGGAGGCGGTTTGCGCAGCGTAGGGGGAGGATGCCTCGGGCGCGGGGGCTGCGGGCGCTGGCGAGGAAGGGGAACCGCTGATCGCAGGGGCCGACGGCGCAGAGGCCGGCTCGGCCTGGGTGGGCACGGTTCCTCCGCCGGGGACGGCCACAGGTCCCCAGCCGTCGTCAGCGTCGGTGCTGTCGGCGGCGGGAACGGGCGCTGAGGCGGGCGCCGGGGCCGAGCCCCCGCCGGGGATCGCGACCGGCCCCCAGCCGTCGTCGGGATCGGCGGGATTCGTGGGAGCCGCCGACGCCGTCGGGGTGGCCTGGGCTGCGGGCGCCGGGGGCGCAGAGGACGCGAGGACCGCCGGAGGTTCGGGGGAAACCGCCTGGAACTCGGTGGGCGCGGGACCCTCAGGCGCCGTGTGCGGATCGGGGGAGGTCATGGAGTCCCGCCCGCCGGGCTCCGGTGCGCCGTGGTGTCCGGCGGGATCGGTGCGCTGAGCGGAACCCGTGGGCTCATCGGCACCGACGTACCCGGTGTCCTCGGCGTAGGGATCTCCACCCCAGTCGTCCTCGGGGGGCGGCTCGGCAATCGGGGAGCCGTCGTCCCAGGTGGTGGAGGCGGGCCGGTGCTCCTGGACGCGGTCAACGGGCTCTTCAGCAGCGGGCCGAGCCGGCGCGGCTGCCGCATCCTGCGCAGCCGGTACCTGCGCGGCCGAGTCGAAGGCTCTCGCTTGCGGGGTAGGGCCATTCGGCCCCGCCCCGGGCGCTGCGCCACCGTAGGAGCCCTGCGATCCGGCGTCACCGACGTCGTGGCCGGGAGCACTCGGACCGGGAGAGCCGAGGTGGCCGGCAGGTCCCTGCGGGCCACCGCCAGGACCTCCAGAACCACCTCCGGGACCACCTGGCCCGTCGTCGCCGGCGACAATGGCGCGCACCTCGAGGCGAAGGCCGAGAGCCTGGTGAAGGGCCGCGGAGAAGATAGGGCCGTGCCCACCGTTGTCGAAGGCGCCCACGAGGCCGGGCGCGGTGAACAGCAGGGTGAAGACGCCCCCGGAGACGGTGCCCGGCCGGGAGTTGGGGCCGACCAGCGCCCAGGTCGCGCGCCGCGAGCGCTTGGCCGCCTCGAGGACCTCCTCCCAGCGGGTGCGGATCATCTCCGCGTCGGCCGCCTCGCCCCCGCCCGAGCCGCCAGCAGCGGCGCCTCCCTGGGCGACGGGTGCTGAGGGTGCGGCAGGGGCCGCCCAGGGTGGTCGGGAAGGTCTCGTCGGGATCCCACTCGTCCCCGAACCGCCAGGTCCCGCCGTGCAGGTTGACGACCGCGGTGCGCATGGTCACGCTCAGCCCCGAGCGTGAGAAGCCCCGTGAGGGCTGGTAGGTCAGGTGGAGGTGCTCGGTGAGGATCTCGACGCGGTCCTCGCCGCGGCGCACATCGAAGGCGGGAGCCTCTCCCAGGTCGCGGGAGACGACCAGCTGGGTGGCGGCGTCGGTGAAGCTGCCGGACTCTGAGTGCTCCATGCGGATGAGCCGATCGGTCAGGACGGTGAAGCGGACGTCGTCGCCCACGCGGACGACGGCCTCCGGCCGGGCGGGAGCCGGGCGGGGCTCCGCAGGGGCGTCGGACAGGGGGGAGGACACTGATTTCAACCCTTCGCTGCTGGTGTCGCAACGCCCGCGACGAGGTGTCCGCGGGCGGTCGTGCGAGCGTTGCCGATGAGAGGAGACGCA
>ERZ772942.212-NODE-212-length-25160-cov-2.719179_pt1 | contig 25160 bp, 20 predicted proteins | sample MGYA00511135_ERZ772942 | MGnify/ENA primary metagenome ERZ772942 (study PRJEB29015, sample SAMEA2738099) | human oral metagenome | biome: human oral; feature: human-associated habitat; material: saliva | place: China | collected 2265 ... | reverse complement strand
GAAGTTCGACTACACCAAGGGTTATAAATTTTCCACCTATGCGACGTGGTGGATCCGCCAGGCCATCACGCGCGCCATGGCGGATCAGGCGCGGACGATCCGTATCCCGGTGCACATGGTGGAGGTTATTAATAAGCTCGGCCGGATTCAGCGGGAACTGTTGCAGGATTTGGGCCGGGAGCCCACACCGTATGAGCTGTCGAAGGAAATGGATATCACCGAGGATAAGGTGTTGGAAATCCAGCAGTACGCCAGGGAGCCGATTTCGCTGGACCAGACCATTGGTGACGAGGGAGATTCCCAGCTGGGCGACTTCATTGAGGATTCCGAGGCTGTGATTGCGGTGGATGCGGTGTCGTTCACCCTGCTGCAGGACCAGTTGCAGGACGTGTTGCACACCTTATCCGAGCGGGAGGCCGGCGTGGTGAAGCTGCGATTCGGGTTGACGGATGGCATGCCCCGCACCCTGGACGAGATCGGTCAGGTGTATGGGGTGACTCGGGAGCGGATTCGGCAGATCGAGTCGAAGACCATGTCGAAGCTGCGGCACCCGTCGCGGTCGCAGGTGCTGCGGGATTACCTCGACTAGCCGCCAGACTATTAGCGGAAAAATTTTCACCCCCACCGGTTGTGGTTTCCAACTGGTGGGGGTGATTTTATGCTATTGCTCATTCGCCTTTGCGCTAAACGTTAGGCGTCTTCGAGGCTGTTATCGGGGAGGTAGCTGCGGTAATTATCATAATTATCATAGGTGTTACTATCGGTTGCTTCTACCACCGCATAGATCAAAAATCCGACAGCGATAATGGCGATGCACACGCTGGAAAGCACCAGGCCGGTAATGGCGAAGCCGGTCATACGGTTTTGCTCCACATAGTTTTTGCGGCGCACGAATGCCACAATGGAAACCGCCAGGGTCACTATTGCAATAGTGGGCGGCCACCACCCTATGAATATCAGCGAGGGAACACATAGCACCCCCATAATCATGGCAACCAGCCCCAGGTAGTTCTTGTTCTGTGGATTCACCGCCACCGGCGCGGGCGCATAGGGGTTGGCGGTATACGGGACCTGCTGTGGCGGCTGCACGTTCGGCCCGTAAGCCATGGGATTTGGTTGTGCAGGTTGCGCGCCCATGCCGCCGCCTTGCGACGCCCCTTGCGGTGGCATGGGTGGCCCCTGCCAGGGGGCTTGCTGCTGGTTCTGCTGCCACTGTTGTGGCTGCGGTTGCTGCACCTGCTGTGGAGGTTGCTGTTGTTGCGCCTGTTGCGGTTCGGATTCGAAGGGGGATACTGGGTAAGCTTTGTCGTAAGGATTACTATGCGGTTGTTGCGGATTGTCGGGATACGTCATTAGTTATGTTTCTCCTATTGGTCACTTATATTTTGGCATATCCACCAGACATGGCAGAAGATATCCACCCAGCAAATCTTCACATATTACCCACACCCGCATGTTTTTAGCGCCTATCAGCTTGCGGAATCCTAGGGATGCCGCCCCAACCACTCCCCCACATTCATGGGGAGAGCATCATTGGGGCGCGGGCGCTGGTGGTTACGAAGCTGGTGCTAGTTGCGGGGTTTCACCATACACCCGATTCTTTTTGTACCCAATGCTCCGGTGGGCAATCTCTAATGGTCCGCGGTTACCAGTAACCGACCACAGGTAGGCGAAGACAAGAGTGACCAGCCAAATACCGGTCGCGGTCACCGCCACTATGGCCACGGACTGCCCGGAACCAATGCCCAGGAACCAGGGGGTCATGATGAAGATGAATATGACCGATTGCAGCACGTAACCAGTCATGGACATGCGCCCCAAGGCGGTGAGCATGCGGATGGGCAGCGTATCAGTGAACTTGCGGCGTTCCACCCAGCCGGCAATCCACGAAATCCACACCACGGTTCCCGGCCCCGAGGCCATGCCCACAAGCGAGTTGAGGATGTAGAAGAACTTTTCATGCCCAAGAATCCCAAGGCTGGCCAACCCTACCGGCAAACCAACCGCGATCACAATAATCACGGTGATGGCGGCGGCAATCCGCATGGGGGTGCGGAACTGTTCGGGATGCTCTAGCACCCCATTGCGGCCGGCGACGAATCCAATGAGGATCACCGATCCCACCAGGGGGAGGATATACGGGAACTGGAGAAAATTATACATAAAGGCCAAGGATGCGCCCCGGACCAATTGGTCCTGCACATAGCCGTGACCATAGCCGTGCAATAGTACTGCGTTCATGTCCAGGTAGGACCACAGGGCACCATTCATCACCATGGCTAAGACGAATAATACCCCGGCGGTGATGAGCAGGGTTTTGTTCTTGGCGTTGCGCATGGGGATAACCAACACCAATATGATGAGGCCGTAATTGAACATGATGTCTCCGTAGAAGAGAAAGACCATGTGCAGGAGACCAAAAAGGATCAACGCCCCATAGCGGCGCAGCAGGATTGCGCGGCATTGTTTCTTGGTGGCGCCCTTGCGTTGTTCCCGAACCAGGATCATGCCCACCCCGTAGCCTAACAGGGTGGCGAACATGGGCAGGCCCCTGGTGTGCACAAACATGTCTGCCAAGATGATGGTGACCTTGTCCCACAGCGAATTATTGACGATGATCCCGGAGAGCGTCCTGTGGTATCCCTGGGGGACATCGCCGCTCCTTAAGCTCCACGCGGTAATACCGTTAGCGATAGCAATCCCTAGAAGGGCCGCGCCACGAGCAAGATCCGGGGTAAGAATACGAACGGATGATGATGATTTCATGACAGAAACCCGATTTCATTACGAGAAAACAGTGGTCAAACTCAAGCATATGATGCCTTTTCGTCACATCCCATGACATATCACATTATCTGTGTTTGGCGTTGGGTAGCCTCCCATATCCGAGGGTACGGTGCAGAATCTCTAGTGGTCCTCGCCTGCCGGTGCGTGACCACAGGTAGGCGAAGATCACTGTTATCCCCCAAATCCCGGTGGCAATGAGGGTAACGGTGGCGGCCCCGCGGCCGGCACCGATTGCAAAACCCCACGGCACCATGATGATGGTAAACAATACTGATTGCAGCACGTAACCGGTCATCGACATGCGCCCCAAGGCGGCAAGCATGCGGATCGGTAACCTATTCGACAGGTGGTGTTGCTGCAACCACCGAGCACCCCAGAAAATCCACACCACAAACCCGGGCCCACTCCACAGGCCGGCCACCCGATTGATCCCATGCCAGAATGGTTCCGCCGGCAACACCCCCAGGGCGGATAGCCCCCACGGGATTCCGACCCCCACAATAACCAGCACCGTGATGCTGGCAACAATCCGCATGGGTATGACGTACCGATCGGGATGTTCCAGCACACCCCTTCTGCCTGCGATAAAGCCGAGAAGAATGAGCGGCCCCAAGGTCACCAGGTCGATGAAGAATTGTCCGGGCATCCGCAATAGAATGCCGAACCCCACATAGAGCTGGTCAATAAGATAGCCCGATCCCCCACCCTGGCCGACGGGCATTGTGGGGGCTACGGCGTCGAAAGGGCTGTACCCCCACGGGGCTATGAGCGCGGCCCCAATAACTGCGGAAACGCCAACAAGACTCATCAATATCCGGTCAGGGAACGTACATATGAGCACCACAACCAGCGCGATGAGCGAATAGGTGAGCATGATATCGCCGTAAAACAGAAACACCGTGTGCAGGGCACCGATGATCGCCAGTGCCCCGTACCTGCGGCCCAGAATGATGCGCGCATTCCGAGGGGTGGCACCTCTGTGTTGTTCCCGCACGAGGATCATGCCAATGCCATAGCCCAAGAGGGTGGCGAACATGGGCAGCCCTCTCACATGCACAAATAATGTGCCTATGACCACCATGATTTTGTCCCATAGGGAATCATTCACGATGATCCCGGCGTAGGTTTCCAGCTCATTTGCGGCGGCAGGCAACCCGGTTACACTCCATGCGGTAATGCCGTTGGCGACGGCGATGCCCAGCAGAGCGGCGCCACGGGCAAGATCTGGGGCAAGAATGCGGTGGGTTGGTAATGGTGATGTCATGATTCTTAGTTTCGTGTTGTGTGCTTGTCGACGCCCCCAGGCAGCCCACCCCCATGAAAAATGGCAAAACCCCTTGGCTTACCGGTGCGGGCCAAGGAGTAGTAAGCAACGCCGGCGCGGAGCACGTCGACAAGCGATTATAGGAGGGTTCAACTATTTAGTGACGGTTTCCAGCTTTTCTTGCACGCATTGCGCCTTCGCCGTTGGGTCAGCAATGGTAAAGCACTCTGATGCCACCGAAGCCACATAAACCATGCTGATGGTAACGAAGAGGCCAACCAACACGCCTATAACCGAGATGACCAGCGCGGCAATGCTCATTCCTTTCCCGGCGGTTACCGGCGGATAGTTTTTCACTTTCACCAACGCAATGATCGACAGGATAACACCAATAATCGACAGCAAGAAACCTAGGATTGCCACCCAGCAGGTAACCAACCCGATGATCGCCAACACCAACGCCACCACGGCCATGGTGTTTTTACCCGAGGGCGGCATCATGCCGTCATTGGGAAACGCGCCTGGCATATTTGGGTCACTATACGATGAGTAATTAGGGATAGACAATTTTCACTCCATTTCGTGATACTTGTTACCCCTACCACCCTACCGAAGATCACCTCTGGTTCTACCGACAATATGTCATACAGCTGCCGTGATCTACGAGCTAGTTCGCTTTGAGCTTTTGCTCAAGACACTGCCGACGCGCCAGGGAATCGGAGATATCGGCGCATTCGGGGGCGACCGAGTAGACGTAATACAGCAGGAAACTAATCACCAGGTTCAGAATGAGCGCCAGCACCGCGATGATAAGCGCGGTAATGCTCATCCCCCTACGGGCCGTCAGCTGGGGATAGTTCTTCGCCTTCACCAGGGCGATAATGGCAATAATCAGCGCGCTGAGCAGCAGCGCAGTACCAAGCAGCGGCGCCCAGCACAGCAACAACCCAACGATAGCCAGCACCAGGGCAACAACCGCCATGGTGTTCTTCTTTAACCCGGCCAAGGAGGCATCATCCATACCCATCATTGGGCCAGACGGCATCGCATCATAGTTCGGCAACCCACCGGGCTGGCCTGCGTCGCCGGCATCGCCGGATGATGGGAAATTAGGTAACGTCATTCTTTACTCCATTCTTGTGTGTTCGTGCTGAAAGTCATGCGGTCGCACCCACCATATCTGAGGTCTCGGACATGCTACCGGCATGAAAATTCATGGGCGGCATCAAGGTCGCTTCACAACTTTCTGAATGCATTTGGCTTTCTCGCTGCTGGTCCCTTGCTGGCATTCCGGGTGCTTTTCTAAAAGGAGGTAGATATTCAGCAGATAGAAGACGAGGATCGCCAGACTCGTCACGGCACATGCCAAACCCACAATGGAAAACCAGGTGCGACGATTTTCTGGGGCATATTTCTTCCGTTGTATCAGCGCTATGATGGCGACAATGATGCAAACCAGCATCAGGATAATGCCGGACCGCGGGTCCATAATCATCGAAATAATAGCGAGAACGCCAAAGACTAGGGCCGTGATTTCCAGATAGTTTTTCTTATCCCGGATCAGACCATCACCTGGTTCCGGTGTCATAGCAAACGCAGCTCCGGTGTCATAGTTAGGAAATCCACCATTGCCACCCTGAGGATCGCTAGGATCATTCGGATTGGGGTTCTGGGTCGTCATAACCTACTACTCCTTTAGATTGTCGTTTTTGACACCTCACCACCCTACCGCAGGCATCGGACACCCTTCGTTCACTTAGCAAAAAATTACTAATATGTGACGATATTTTAATACGTGCAGGCCATGAACCTCACCATCAAACCCAGACCGGAAAACCCGCAAGTCGGCTCTGAACTGGGCAAACACCCATAACGGCAGGTCAAATCCCACCGGCCTCACCCCACTTTTACCGCACTACCCCCATTTTCAGTATCCCTAAGAACCCCATGGGCACTAAGATTAATTTTTCTTAATATATTATGTGGGTTCCCTATGGGTTCTTCTTGCCTCCCGCTTCATCAGCATTACAACAACCCCGTGCTGACGTAACATCAACGGTTGACGGTAGCGGTGCCACGATCCCCCGACCACGATGCCGCCACCGCCCCGGCCAACCCGCGGACGCTACCAGCGTCGCAAGTAATTAATGCGCTCCCGCAGCTGTTCCGCGGAACACATTGCGGTCGGCGGGCCACCGCACTTCTGGCGCGCCTCGGTGTGGATCGACCCGTGCGGCCGGCCAGTCCGGGACGCGGTGATCGCCACCAGGGCATTCAGCTCCTTACGCAGCTGGGGGATTTCCTGGCTGGCCAGCCGCTCCTCCGCATCCTTACGGCCCTGGGAGCTGCGGGCCTCCTGCTCCCGCTTCGCCGCCTCTTTCGCCTCACGCTCCCGCACGTTCAGCTGCTCCTCCTGGCGTTTCCGCAACAGTTGACGCATCTGTTCCGCATCCAGCAGGCCCGGCAACCCCAGGTAGTCGGCCTCCTCGCTCGAACCGGCCACGGTGGCGGTCCCATAGGAGGAACCGTCGTAGATCAGCGTGTCCAGTTCGGCCTCGGCGCCTAAGGACTCGTAGGTTTTGAGCTGGTCCGCCTCGGTCTCCCGCTTATTCGCCTCGGCAAGCAGCTCGTCATCCCAACCGCCCGTCTCCCGGTGGGGTTTACCCAACACATGGTCCCGTGATACCTCCAGTTTTGCCGCCAAGTCCAGGAGGACCGGCACCGAGGGCAGAAACACGCTGGCGGTTTCCCCGGGGCGTCTAGAGCGAACAAACCGGCCAATGGCCTGGGCGAAAAACAGTGGGGTCGACGCCGACGTGGCATACACGCCCACCGCCAGCCGGGGCACGTCCACGCCCTCGGACACCATGCGCACCGCAACCATCCACTCGTCGGTGCTGCCCGCGAATTTTTCAATCCGCTCCGAGGCACCGGCCTCATCCGACAGCACCACCGACACCGGGGTGGTGGCGAGCTTCGCTAGGATCTTGGCGTAAGCACGCGCGGTGGTTTTATCCGTGGCAATCACCAAGCGCCCGGCATCGGGAATGGTTTTCCGCAACTGGTGCAGCCGGGTGTGCGCGGCCCGCAACACCGCCGGAATCCAATCGCCCTGCGGGTCCAGGGCGGTCTTCCATGCCCTGGCGGTCTGCTCAGCGTTCAGCGGCTCCCCCAGGCGGGCGGCGAACTCCTCACCCGCACTGGTGCGCCACCGGGCCTCACCCGAGTAGGCAAGAAACACCACCGGCCGCACCACACCATCCGCAAGCGCGTCCGAATACCCGTAGGTGTGGTCCGCCTGCGACACTAAATGCCCCTCACCATCCTCGGCATACCGCACAAATGGAATGGTGGAATCGTCCGACCGAAACGGCGTACCCGTGAGCGCCAGGCGGCGCGTCGCATCCTGGTAGGCCTCCCTGATGCCATCACCCCAGCTTTTCGCATCGCCACCATGGTGAATCTCGTCGAGAATCACCAGGGAGCGTTTGGCCGTAGTGATCGCATAATGCTTATACGGGTGCATCGCCACCTGCGCATAGGTCACCACCACCCCGTCGTATTGTGGGTTGATGGCATCGGTGTTTTTAAACGCCGGATCCAGGCTCAACCCCACCCGGGCGGCGGCCTCCGACCATTGCACCTTCAGATGCTCCGTGGGGACCACAACGATAATGCGATCCACGGTACGCCGAGTTTTCAGCTCCGTCGCCACCTTCAGGGCAAAGGTGGTTTTACCGGCGCCGGGGGTGGCGACGGCCAGGAAGTCGTGCGGCTTGGTGTCCAGATATTTCGTCAGCGCCTGCTGCTGCCATACCCGAAGATCGCTGCTCACTTCTTGCGCAGGCTCCGATACACTCGCTCACAGTCGGGGCACACTGGTGAACCGGGTTTGGCTTGTTTGGTCACCGGAAAGGTTTCCCCACAGAGTGCGACAACCATTTTTCCGGAAACAGCTGATTCAACGATTTGGTCTTTTTTGACGTAGTGGAAGAACTTCGGGGTGTCATCATCGGTGCTGATGTCCTCCCGAATGTCTGGCCGTTCGATGGTTTTGGTACTTGTAGTCACCCCTCTATATTGCCCGACGTTCGCTCATCATGCTAAGCCGGATTCATTTGTTAAATTGTTAAATATGGCACACGGCAATCGGGATTCCCTCTTTACCACTCATTCCCCCACCAATCGGGGTGACTCGCCCCACGATCATTCTTTCCGACGCGACGAGGATCATGCCGATTCTTCTTCGAAATTTTCCTATCACTCTGATCGGGATTTTTCCCCGTTTCAACAGCGGTATTCCGGCAAAGAACCCCCGGAAGACGCCGAGAAACAGTTCGAATACATTGACATGGTCGAACAGACCGATACCACGAGTACCGCATCGCGTCAACAAGCACCCCGGCGGAAAGCGGGTTTAAGGCGTAAGCTACATCGCTTGCGGCGCAGCAATGTTCCGTTGGTCACCACCGCCTCCTACTCCCCCACCCAGAACCGTAAGAAGCGCGAAAAACAGTACATGTGGATTCAGGGGTCACGGTTGCCGTTTTTACTCCTGGCGATGGTGACCTACATGTCGATGCATAACGTGTGGCTGTCCGCCCTGCTATTTATCATTTCGGTGCCACTGCCGTGGATCGCGGTGGTGCTAGCAAACGGCATCGGCGAGCCGCGTGACGCCCGGGCCCCGGCGGTATATAAGCCGGCGGCGTTACGGGAGCAAGCAGCGGCCCAAAGCCAGCAACGGGCGCAGATGAGTCGGGGAACTAGGGTGCCGCCCAGGCAGCTACCGGCCGGCTCCGACCCTGCTTGACGACGACAACCGCCCACAGACTATTCCGCTTCCCGGATCAACCGCAGGCTGGTGATGCCGCTTTGGCCCAACAACCCCAAACACATGCGGTTGAGGATCACCCGTTTCTCGTTCACGGTGGAATCCAGCGGGAGCCGGGCCGACACCAACTGTGGGTGGGTAATGAAACTGTCGTGGTCGACGGGGAGGAACTCACCCAGGTACCGGTTGCCGGATTCGTGAATGGTCATGCGCCGAATGGCCACAGGCTCGTCCTCACGGCGGCAGGCCAACCCAACCCAAAGATCATAGTCGCTGTTAAAACACCGCTCCTGGAGGGAAAGCACGCTGGCGAAGGTTTCGAGCAGCGTCAGCTCCAGCTCAACATGGGAGACGTGTGCGGGACTCGCCGCTGAAAAAACCTCGGGCTGATGATACTGGCCAAGGTATGCAACATCCGCGTCGTCGGGAGACTCCTCCGCGCCTAGTTGAACCGCGAAACGGATAATGCCGGTCGTGGTGATTTCGCACCGGCTAGAGGCCCAAGAACCCGTCTCGGTTTCATCCTGATACCGCAGGGTGGCATCGTCTACGTAAATGGGATCGTCACCGAAATAGAAGACAATGAGGTTTTGGTCGTAGCCCTTCTCCAGGTAGTCGGTGGTGTAAAAATCATAGAAGGTCCGCTCGATTTTCTGGGTGGTGATTTCGGGCAGCAGCCGGTGGGTGGGGACGGCCACAAACACAAAGGTTGCGCCACCATAGATGGGAGCAAGGCGCTGGTATTCGTCGATGAGGGCGGGAATGGTGTGGGCGCGCCAGGCGGAAAAGTTCCGGACCTCAAGGCGGAGCTGGTGTTGTTCCGCATCGGTGAGGTATTCGAGCGTGGGTGTGGTGCCGCGGCGGATGGGGGCCGTGCCATCGGCCAGGTGGTGGGGCGCCTGGTCGTCGTAAGGCACCTCGATGGCGTAGACGACGCCAGTCGGGGCGATGGGGATGTGGTGCACGGCAACGTCGACAAGCGGCGGGGTGACAAGGTCGCGGGCCACCTGAGTGACCGTGTGGTCAATGTCGGCGATCGGCTGGCAGGGTGCGAGGGTTTCAACAACCCCATCGGGGGCGCGAATGCCGTAGAAAATCCATCCGCCGCCCCGGTTGGCGAGGGCGCACAGGTCACGGGCCAGGGCGGCGGCGATAGCGTGCGGTGTTTCGTAAAACATGAGGTCGCCTTGTTCGCGCGCCCCAACCCGAATTGCTTCCCTGAGGAGATACTGGTCGAGGGGCGTCATGGCCAGCAGTTCGAGTTCCCGGTGCAAGGGGGTAAACACCATGTTTCGTCCTCCAAGGTTGGCGTGGTGGGGTTTCACGCAAACGTAATCACCACCACAATCAGCAGTCGCCCACATGCTACCTACCGGGTTGGACACAGTACTATGTAGTACTTGAGCTTATGGCGTCTCGGCCAGGTTTCCCATCGTCAAGGAGTATTATTATGCGTTCACCATTGGGTGTGGTTGCCCCACGTCTTCAGGAGGTTTTCCGTGGTCTCGGCTTCGATTCCGCCGGGGTTGCGGAGTATTTAGGCAACGCAACAATGGCGGCATTACGTCGGGGCGAGCCCGAGGCAGTGGCGGCAGCGTTGCGACCCAGATTGTCCGAACCGTTGGCCGTGGCGATCACCGTGTTCTTGCTGCACGAGGAGCTGCCCCGCCCGGTGGTGGAGCAGGTTCTGGGGACGGACCTGGTTGCGGACCTGATTACGGCTGGGGTGTTGGGTCGGCGCCAGGTGATCGGCTCCCCGCAGCAGGATGCCGATAACGCGGAGGTTGCGGGGGCGGATTTACGGTTCCTGACCGCGATATTGGATGTGCAGCCGCACGTGATTGCGGGGGAATCACGGCTGGTGTTTTCGGATGTGGCCGCCGGGTTGGTGCCGCATTACGCGCCGGGGCGGGATCATGTGGTGGGTGTGGGGGCGGCGAGTTTGTCGCTGCTGCGGATGAGCTGCCGGACCCCAGTGGATTCGGCGTTGGACCTGGGTGCGGGTTCCGGGGTGCAGGCGCTAGCCCAGTTGGGTTGCGCGTCGCAGGTGACGTTGACGGATGTGCACCCGCGGGCGTTGGACATGGCAGAGGCCACCTTGGCAGCGGCGGGCGCGCTGCCACAGGCGGAGCTGTTGGAGGGGTCATGGTTCGAACCGGTGGCAGGTCGAACATTTGATCGGATTGTTGCGAATCCGCCGTTCGTGGTGGGTCCGCCGGACATTGCCCACGTGTATCGGGATTCGGGGCTGGATTTGGATGGGGCAACCCAATTGGTGGTGGCCACGGCGCCGGAGCATTTGACCGAGGGCGGCGTTGCGCAGCTCTTGGGGGCGTGGGCACACGTTCGTGGTGAGGACTGGCGGTCGCGGATCGCCGAATGGCTGCCGGACCAAGGGGTGCGGGCATGGGTGCTGCAGCGGGACGTGGTGGACCCGGCGCTATATGTGGGGACGTGGTTGCGGGACGAGTCGATTGATCCGCGGTCACCGGAGGGGCGGAGTAAGACACAGCGCTGGTTGGCACATTTCGCGGATTCCCAGGTGACGGCGATCGGGTTTGGGTTTATTGCGCTCCAAAAGATCGCGGCGGATGCGCCCACTGACGTGCTCGTCGAGGAGTTGACGCATGACACCGGTGCGGACCTGGGTTTGGAGGTGGCCGAGTATTTCGCTCGGGCCGAGTGGTTGTCGCAGGTGGCTGCGGCGGACATGTTGGCGAGCCGGTTTGTGGTGCGGCCGTCGGTGGCGAAGGAGGAGGTGAGCGTGGCGGATGCGGATGCTGGCGTGGGGTTTGCGCCGGCAGCGCTGCGGTTGGTGCGCATGGATGGGCCCCGGTGGTCGCACGAGGTGGATGGCCCGTTGGCAGCAATTGTGGGTGGGTTGCATCCGCAGGGGTTGACTTTGGGCGAGACGGTGGAGCTGTATGCGATGGCGCATGGGGTGGATGAGGCAGAATTATGTGAGGCGGTGATTTCGCCCATGGTGGATTTGGTTCGGCATGGGTTGGTGTTGCCTGCGCAGCTTATCGACGACTCAAGGTGAGGTGATGGTCATGAAGGCGGTATTGACTCGGGTGTCTGAGGCGAGTGTGACGGTTGATGGCGAGGTGGTGGGGTCGATCACCAATGGGGTGTTGGCCCTGGTGGGGATTGGCCGGGATGATGCCCCGGATGCGTGGCAGACGATGGTACGGAAGATTGCGGAGTTGCGGATTCTTCCCGAGGAGCGGAGCGTGTCGGAGGTGGGGGCACCGGTGTTGTTGGTGAGCCAATTCACGCTTTTGGGGCGAACGGCGAAGGGGCGGCGGCCGTCGTGGTCGGACGCGGCCCCGGGGGAGGTGGCCAAGATGGTCATGGAGAAGATCGCGGCCGGGCTGCGGGAGCGTGGGATCGTGGTCGAGGAGGGCCGGTTTGGGGCGATGATGAGTGTGGCTTCTGTGAACGAGGGGCCGGTGACGTTATTGGTGGAATGTTAACCGCTTGCGAACGTCGCAAAGTCGTTATAAAGCAGGTTTGCTGTGTTATTTTTTTGTTACCTTTGAGCTGTAGGAATACCCGATTTTTACGATAGTTTTTGTCCGCCAGGAACTTTTTGGGAATTCACGTCGTTAACTTAAGTAGAAGCGTCGCGGAATATAAGGAGGCCATAGCCATGACTAGCTCTGCCCTTAAAGAATTCGACAATGAAGAAGATCTTGATGTTGTTATGGGGGATGAGCCCACAGACCTCGTAGATGATGATCCGGGGGCGGATGACATTCTGGACCCCACTGATGAAGAGTCCGCTTTTGATCTTGCGGTAGATCGTGGTTCACGTCGTGGCCAAAACAACGACAACCCTTCGGCCGATCTGGTTCGCGTGTATTTGAATGGGATCGGGAAAACCGCCCTCTTGACGGCCGAGGATGAGGTACATTTGGCGCAAACCATCGAGGTGGGGCTTTATGCGGAGTATCTACTGACGGATTCGGATGAGCCCTTGACCCGGGCGAAGAAACGGGATTTGAAGGTGCTTGTCAAGGAGGGCCGGAAGGCTCGGTCACATCTGCTGGAGGCGAACCTGCGGTTGGTGGTATCACTGGCGAAGCGGTACACGGGCAGGGGCATGCCCCTTTTGGACCTGATTCAGGAGGGAAATTTGGGTCTGATTCGGGCAATGGAAAAATTCGACTACGCCAAGGGGTTCAAATTCTCCACCTATGCCACATGGTGGATTCGGCAGGCCATTACGCGCGGAATGGCAGATCAGTCGCGCACGATTCGATTGCCGGTTCATTTGGTGGAGCAGGTGAATAAGCTGTCGCGGATCAAGCGGGAAATGTACCAGCAGTTGGGTCGGGAAGCCACCAATGAGGAGCTGGCCGAGGAATCCGGCATTGACGAGTCCAAGATTGAGTTGTTGCTGCGTCAATCGCGTGACCCGGTGAGCTTGGACATGCCGGTGGGCGCCGATGAGGAGGCTCCCCTGGGTGATTTCATTGAGGATTCCGAGGCTGCGGATGCCGAGTCCGCGGTGGTGGCATCGTTGCGGCACTCCGACATTCGGGATGTTATTGGCACCCTGGAGGATCGGGAGCAGGATGTTATCCGCATGCGCTATGGGCTTGACGACGGTGTGCCCCGCACCTTGGACCAAATCGGCCGGCAGTTTGGCCTGTCCCGGGAGCGGGTGCGCCAAATTGAACGGGAGGTCATGCGTAAGCTGCGGGATGGCCAGCGCGCGGAAAAGCTCCGCGAATACGCCATGTAGAATTCGCGTAATTCGACGATAGCCGCAACCTATACACCTGGCCCCCATTGGTGGGGCCGGGTGATTTTTCATGGAATCTTTAAAAACCACTACCCATGGTCAGCCGTTTGTCATCTGACGCGCCGATGGGTTTTGCAGTTAGGCTATACTTGCGGTGGATGGTTAGGCAATACACGCCAAACAGTGAAAACATATCTTTCAAGGTATTCCGGCGGGCCAGATGGGCGGCATTCCATAGGCATGCGAAGCTGCCTGGAATATTTTGGTTGAGTATCGACTTGAACCTAAATGTTCTCGGATTTTCTTAAGAAACCGGCGGGAACAATGGTTTGGGTCGAAAAGTACATCACTGACACATACACATGGACAGAAAGGTATAAGCAACTGTGAAGGACCTGGTTGATACCACCGAAATGTATCTGCGCACCATTTATGAATTGGAGGAAGAAGGCATAACTCCGATTAGGGCCCGCATCGCGGAGCGGTTAGAACAGTCCGGCCCCACCGTGAGCCAAACCGTCGGCCGGATGGAGCGCGATGGTCTCGTCGTGGTCACCGGGGACCGGAGTCTTCGCATGACCCCCGAGGGCCGGAGCCTAGCCATTGCTGTCATGCGGAAGCACCGGTTAGCGGAGCGGCTCCTCACCGATATTATTGGCCTGGACATCCGTAAGGTGCACGACGAGGCTTGCCGGTGGGAGCATGTGATGAGCGACGAGGTGGAACGCCGCCTTGTGGAGGTGCTCGACACCTATGACCGTTCCCCCTTTGGGAACCCGATCCCCGGATTGCAGGCGTTGGGCGTGGATCAGGCCGATTTCGTGGACCCGGGGCTCCGCACCATTGACACCGAGGAAAGCGATATTCCCCGTCGGGTGCGGATCACACAAATCAACGAGATTTTGCAGGTGGATTCGGAACAGTTCAAGGAGATGCTGGACGCAGGCATGACCGTGGGCGCCGAGGTGGATTTCGAACACATTAACGGACAGATCCGGTTAATAAATGGCGATAAAGTTGTTGACCTGGTGGATGATCTAGCGCACGCGGTGCGGGTCCAGGAAATCTAGCGGACCCTAGGCCACCGCTCCCCTACCGACGCCCAGCCGCGCCAAACTAGCTACTGCCGCCTCGACTAGGCTATTGAGGGTATGTTGCTTACCAACCATCCCAGAAAGGCCAAGACTATTATGAAGCTGCTTGTCACAGGTGGTGCCGGCTATGTGGGCAGTGTGTGCGCCACAGTGCTGTTGGAACAAGGCCACGACATCACGATCGTGGATAACTTTTCTACCGGCAACCGGGATGCGGTGCCCGCCAACGCTACCCTGATCGAGGGCGACATTCGGGATGTCGCAGGCGATGTGCTTGCGGGGGGCAATTTTGATGGTGTGGTGCATTTTGCCGCCCGTTCCCTGGTGGGGGAATCCATGGAACGGCCCGAAGACTATTGGCACCATAACTTCGTCACCACGCTCACGCTTCTCGACGCCATGCGCAACCATGGCGTGACGAACCTGGTGTTCTCCTCAACCGCGGCCACCTATGGGGAGCCCGACCGGGTACCCATCACTGAGGACATGCCCACCGCCCCCACCAACCCCTATGGGGCCAGCAAGCTTGCGATCGACTATGCCATCACCTCCTACGCGCACGCCCACGGGTTGGGTGCCACCAGCCTGCGCTATTTCAATGTGGCCGGCGCCTACGGTTCGGTGGGCGAAAACCGTGAGGTGGAAACCCACCTCATTCCCCTGGTGTTGCAGGTGGCGTTGGGGCATCGGGACGAGATCTTCATCTTTGGTGACGACTACCCCACCAAGGATGGCACGTGTATCCGCGACTACATTCACATCAAAGACCTGGCCGACGCCCACGTGCTCGCCCTGGAATCAAATACGCCCGGCACGCACCGGATTTTCAACCTGGGCTCGGGCGATGGCTACTCGGTGAAGGAAGTTATCGACAAATGCCGGGAGGTCACCGGCCACCCCATCCCCGTCACCATGGCTGCCCGGCGCGCCGGCGACCCGGCCGTGTTGATTGCCTCGTCGGCGCGGGCGAAGGCCGAGTTGGGGTGGCGGCCGTCCCGCACCGATTTGGACACGATCATCGCCGATGCGTGGGCGTTTACCGAGGCGTTGGGTGATAATGCCCACAGCGCCCACCGGAAGCCCTAGGTTGCGGTGATGGTGTTGTCGGCATTTGGACCGGTGGTTGCGGCGCGGCCGGCGCCGGTATCGTGCCGGCCCGGAATGGTGAGCCCATAGTAGGCGGCGGCCGCGGTACTGCCGTCTCGGACCTTTTCGATCAGGTTTTCGGTGAGTTCGTGCTGGTAGGCGAGCAATAGGTAGCGGGTGAGCGTGTGGTTGGGTTGTTCCGCGCGGGCCACCATGAGGGCGTGGAGTGCCTTGGGGGTGTTGTGTCGGCCAAGGGCACACAGGGCGAAAACACAGAGGGCTTCGGTGCGGATGGGGGCATCGAAGTGTCGGGCGACTTCGAGCGCTAGGGTGCGGGCGGCACGGTCGTGGTCGAGGAGGAGATTGATGGCGGCGTCGCGGATCCGGGTGATGCTGAGCATGGCTGCGCAGGTGTCGATGATGTCAGCCCCTGGCCCTGGTGGGGTGGGAAGGGGTTGTTCGAGTCGGATGAGTTCCGTTTCCAGGGTGGTGAACCAGGCCTGGAATTGGCTGGGGCAGCATTGGGCGTCGACGGCTAACTGGGCGGCCAGGTTGGCGACGTTGCTGGCCCGGTCACGCCATATGGTTGGGTCGGTGGCAGCTTTGTCGAAGGCGGTGAAGCAGTCATCGCGGGTGAGTTCGGGAAGGTCACCGTCGGCGAGGAGTTGTTGGGTGGCTTGAGCGGTGGGGATGTCGGCGATGCGGCCGTGGCGCCAGCCGGCGGTGGGAAGTCCGCGGTCGGTGAGGGAGGGGGTTTGTTCGAATCGGAGCTGGTAGGTCCCGTTATTGGTGATGGTGGTGGCGTGCCAGCAGGCGTCGATGGGCACGATGTGTGTGTCAGTGGCTTGGGCCAGGGTGGTGGTTATTTCGTCGAGGGTGGTGCCGTCTTGGGTGGGAAATCGGCCGATGATGAAGGCGAGGACCACGTCGGCGTGTTCCGCGGTGAGGACTTCGCCGACCTCGGGGAGTGCGTCGAGACTGTCAATGTCGATGCGGAGGGTTGGGCCTAGCGCCCACCGGCTGTGGGTGTCATCGCGGTGGTGGCGGAAGGTGACAAAGATGATGGATTGGTGGGGGTAGTAGCCTAAAACCCCGGGAATGTTAGCGAGCGTTTGGGCGGGGAGCGAGTTCATGGTTTTATCCCAGCATGTGGGTTTCGGCTGGGACTAATTTTGCGCTTGGGTGCAAAATTTTGGTGGGGATGGTGGCGCCACCTGGGGCGAGTTATGCACAGGACAATAAATTATGGGCTTTCCTTGATTTTAGGGTTGGTGGGATTACATAATTAAGGGTTAAGGGTGGGAAAAATAGTTGATATAGCCCAAAGATTCGATTGCACACCAATTATTGTTGTGGTGTTGAGCGCCGACGGAACGCGTCGAAAAGCTGAACGGAATAATACAACCCCGATCATTGTTTAAGTTAAGGTATAGTTAAGAACTTTTAAAGGAGAACCAATGGAAGACAATAACCGGAAGATGTACGAATTGGAGTTTCCGGTGCCAGCGGTATCGCAGCCAGGCAAGGAAGGCCCCACGATGGTGGTGGCGCTACAAGGCTATGCCGATGCGGGACATGCGGTGGATCAAAGCTCCGCGTATTTGCTTGCCGCTCTCGATCATCGGCCGGTGGCGTCGTTTAATAATGATGAGTTTATTGACTACCGGTCGCGCCGGCCCATGACCACTATTGATCATAATTCGGTGGCCGATGTGGAGGAGATTAACCTGGGTATTCAGGTGGTCCTCGACGCGAACGATAAACCGTTTCTGCTGCTTACCGGGCCGGAGCCGGATTTGCGGTGGGAAGCGTTTAGCCAGGCGGTTGCTGATCTTATTGAACGGCTTGGGGTGACGCAAACCATTTGTTTGTATTCCGCGCCCATGACGGTGCCCCATACCCGGCCGATGGTTATTAGCGCACACGGCAACTCGTTAGAACTATTGGAGCCCTATTTTAAGATGGACACCAGGTTCAGCATTCCGGGTTCGGCATCGTTACAGTTGGAGTATTTGCTCAATAAGCAGGGCCGTAACGTGGCGGGCTATACGGCACATGTGCCGCATTATTTGGCTGCTTCCCCCTACCCGCAGGCAACCTTGAAGCTGCTGGAGGCGGTGTCGCAGGCTGCCGGGCTCGCCATTCCGCTGGGGGCATTGGAGGAGGATTCCCGGCGGATGGCGGCGCAGATCGCGGAGCAGATTCAGGGCACCGCCGAGATTCAGCAGGTGGTGGACTTATTGGAGCAGCAATACGATGAGAATCTGGAGCAATACCATGAGGATCACCCGCACATGGCGCTGCCAGGCCATAGTGCCGAACCCATGCCGAGCGGTGACGAGCTAGGGGAAGAGTTTGAGCGGTTCCTCGCCGCCTTGGACACCCCGGATGATTCCGCCGACGATGAGGACGATAACTAGGCAGCTTTTCGACGCCACCCCAGGGCCAACCATCGGCTTCGGGGTGGCGTCGTTGCTTGGTAAATTCGATTAGGGTTAATGGGTGTGAATCTAACACTTGCCCAAATGCTGCCCGACTTGGAAGAAGTGCCCGAATCCCTCATCGACGAATCCATTTTTGATTCGTTCCTCGCCTGGGCGAAAGACAAGGGGATCACCCTGTATCCGGCGCAGGAGGAGGCCGCATTAGGCATCCTCGCCGGCGATAATGTTATTTTGGCCACACCCACTGGTTCGGGGAAATCCATGGTTGCCATCGCCGCCCATTTCATTGCCATGGCCCGCGGCCAACGGAGTTTCTACACCGCCCCGATTAAAGCATTGGTGAGCGAAAAGTTTTTTGCGCTCTGCGATATTTTCGGCCCGGAATCCGTGGGCATGATGACGGGGGACGCCACCGTGAACTCCCAGGCTCCGATCATTTGTGCGACTGCCGAAATTGTGGCGAACATGGCGTTGCGCGGTGGGGAGCGTGCCGAAATTGACCAAGTCGTCATGGACGAATTCCACTACTATTCGGACCCTAGTCGGGGGTGGGCGTGGCAGGTTCCGCTCCTGGAAATGCCGAACACGCAATTCCTGTTGATGTCCGCCACGTTGGGGAACACCAGCATGCTTCAGGAGGATTTGACCAGGCGCACCGGTCGGGTTACTTCGCTAGTCGGTGCGGACGCCGATAGGCCAGTGCCGCTTGATTTCGAATTTGTTTACACCCCAATACATGAAACCATTGAGCGGCTCCTAAAGGAGGACAAGGCACCGGTTTATGTTGTGCATTTCACCCAGCGGGAGGCCGTTGAGCGGGCACAATCACTCACCAGCCTGAAAATCATCGACAAGGAAACGAAAGAGAAAATCGCCGAAGAGATCGGTGATTTTCGGTTCACCACTACCTTCGGGCACACATTATCGAAGCTGTTACGGCGTGGAATTGCGGTGCATCACGGTGGCATGTTGCCGAAGTATCGGCGGCTCGTGGAGCGGTTGTCACAGACTGGTTTATTGAAGGTTATTTGCGGCACGGACACATTGGGGGTGGGCATTAATGTGCCAATCCGTACCGTGTTGTTTACTGGATTGGCGAAGTTTGATGGCAGCCGGCGCCGGATTTTAGCGTCGCGGGAATTCCACCAGATTGCCGGGCGGGCGGGCCGCGCCGGGTTTGATACGGTGGGTTATGTTGTCATTGAGGCAACCGAACATGAGATCGAAAACTGGCGGTTACGCCAGCGGGCGGGGACGGATCCGGCGAAGCTGAAGAAGCTTCGGAAGAAAACGGTTCGGGACGGTGAAGTAGTGTGGTCGGAGAAGACCTATCAGCGGCTTGTGGCCGCGCAACCGGAGGGGTTGGTGAGCCAGTTTCGGGTGTCGAGTTCCATGTTGTTAAACGTGGTGTGCCGGCCGGGTGATGGGTTTGCCCACATGAGGCATTTGTTGCGGGATAATCATGATTCCCGGGAGAAGCAGAATAAGGATATTTTGCGGGCGATAGAGCTGCTGCGGGGACTGGTAACGGCAGGGATTGTGGTGAAACTAGACGAGCCGGACCCTACCGGCCGGGAATATCAGCTTACGGCAGAGTTGCAGCCGGATTTCGCGTTGAACCAGCCGTTGGGACCGTTTGCGCTGGCAGCGTTGGAGCTTTTGGACAAGGATTCAGACACGTACACGTTGGATGTGATCAGCGTGTTCGAGTCGGTGCTGGAGGATCCGACGCCCCTGTTGATTGCGCAGCAGAAGCAGGCGCGGGGGGAGGAAATCGCCGCGTTAAAGGCCGAGGGTGTGGATTATAACGAACGCATGGCGATTGTGGAGGAAATCACATGGCCGATGCCGTTGGCCGACGAACTGGAAGAAGCGTACGGCATTTACTGCAAGGGGCACCCGTGGGCGCGGGAGTTCAACATTAGCCCCAAATCGGTGGTGCGGGACATGATCGAACACGGCATGACGTTTTCGGATTTGATCGCCACCTATGGGTTAGCGCGGGCGGAGGGGGTGGTGTTGCACTATCTCACGGATGCGTGGCGGACGCTGCAGCATTCGGTGCCGCAGGAGTATCTCACCGATGACCTGGAGGACATCATTGTGTGGCTGGGCGAATTGGTGCGACAGGTGGACTCGTCGCTGGTGGACGAATGGGCCCAATTAGCGGACCCAGATGCCCCTATTTCCCGCGATACGCTGGCCCGGGAGTTGGCGTTTGGCGTGGAGGATCCGACGGCGCTGACGGCCAATCAGCGGGCTTTTGGCATTATGGTGCGAAATATCATGTTCCGGCTGGTGCAGTTGTTTGCCTACGAGCAGGAGGACACATTGACGCAGATGACCGAGTATTTGGATGATGCGCCGGATTTTGGGGCGGCGATGGATGCATATTTCGAGGACTACGCCGATGTTGATGTGTCGCCGGCGGCCCGGGGCCCGGAGGTCTTCCTCCTGAAAAAGACCGGCCGATCATGGGAGGTGCGGCAGATCATCAAAGACCCTGAGGGGGATAATGCGTTCAGCTTCGCGGGGGTAATTGATTTGGATGCTTCAGATGCTGCGGGGGAGGTGAGGTTCGCAGACTTGCGAATTGATTTTTAGCGTTAAGTGATAGATATTTGGATAATTAATGATGTGGGAATGTGATACCGTGGGTGCCCGGATTTTCCGGTTTCTCACCCCCAATTTCACCCCTGTTGGGCCTTCGAACTGGCGTTTAACCGGCCATTTCTTAGATAATTTTAATTTATTTTAAGTTTTTACTTTAAGTTTGACTATACTGCACTCATTGCAGCCTTTACGCCAGCTTGGTGGTTTCACATCATAAGAATCACCTACCCGCGGGGGTAAATTTATTGCATACCGCTATCCATTGCATTTAAGATTGACATAAATCAAACCAAACTTTGCAAATAGGCGAAGAAAATGAGTAATAAAGAGTATCGACCAACACTTGCACAACTGCGTACCTTCGTAACAATTGCCGAAAACAAGCACTTCGGCACCGCTGCCACCAAGCTCAACATTTCACAGCCTTCACTGTCGCAGGCTCTTGTTGCGCTGGAGACGGGTCTTAACGTTCAACTTATTGAACGTTCCACCCGGCGCGTCATCGTCACCCCAGCTGGCGAAAAGCTTCTCCCCCTGGCGAAAGCAACTCTCGACGCTGCAGAAAACTTCCTCTCCCACGCGCATGGCGCCACCGGCACCTTGTCTGGCCCCTTGTCTATCGGCATCATCCCCACCATCGCCCCCTACATTCTGCCGACACTGATCGAACTGGTGCGGGACAAATATCCGGATTTGGAGCTGCACATCATCGAGGACCAAACCAAGCACTTGGTCCAAATGCTGCGCGACGGCGGTATCGACTGCGCCATCCTGGCCGTTCCCACCAACACTGCTGGCTTGCAGGAGATCCCCCTGTATGAGGAGCGGTTCCGCATGGTGGTGCCGGCGCATCACCCGTTTGCTGGCCGGAAAGATTTGAAGCTGAAGGACTTAAAGGAAGTCTCCCTGCTGCTGCTTGACGACGGCCACTGCTTGCGGGACCAAATCGTTGACTTGTGCCGCAAGGCAGAGTTCAACCCCATGCCCCCGAATCACGCCGAAACCCGGGCTGCTAGCCTCACCACGGTCCTGCAATTGGTGTCTGCCGACATGGGGGCCACCTTGATCCCAGAATCGGCGGTACAGACCGAATGCGTGCGTCCCGCTGTAGAGACTGCTCGGTTCCACGATGCCGCGTCCGCCTACCGGAAGGTGGGTATCGTGTTCCGTGGCTCATCAACCCGATATGACGATTTCTCCCTGTTGGGCGATTTGGTGACCAGGTCCTTTAATCAGGTTATTTCCCAACTGCCCCGCTAAAGACTGCTGATTCACAAGCATAACAGCGTAATGGGTGGGGATTTCCTCAAGAATGGAAGGATCCCCACCCGTTGCGCTGTCTCAATAGGCATAAAACTGGTTCAGGAAGAAGATCCTCTTCCTGAACCAAAGGGAATTTGCCTCCTACATTTGTGGGTAGGGGGCACCAGACATCTGGCGGTATGCATGTCCCATGGAATTGACGAGCACTGGAGCAATAAACATCACAAGGATGGCGCTAGTAATCACACCGATGATTCCGCCAAAGGAGACGATAAGAGACGCTACAACGAAGATAACCCCCCAGAGCAGCAGCAAGCCGAGGAACGGGAAATATGCCTTTTTCATTGCGGTAAAATTAGCGACAATCGAGTTCAACCCGGACGCCCGAGACTCAGATGCAAACCCCGGGGCGAGACCAAACAATGGTAATGTAAAGAACACTGCCAATGACACCAACAAACCCACGATACTTGCCACCATCAAAGACGATAAATACTTTGATGCCAACCCGGAAATCCCAGAGAAAACAATCAACACTAAAGCAACTAGCGCTGCCGAGATGAGCGTCTGTACATAATTCATCCGGGCTTTCACGGTTTCCATCGTCACTTTCTCTCCGTCCAGCTGCGTGAGAATCGCAGCACACAGGATAGGAGAAATCAAAATAACCACAAGCACCAAGACTAGATACACGATCATCATGGTAGGCGTCATAACCGTTACATTGGCGCTGGTGCTAGAGCCCGCCATAATGTTTTGCATTTGCTCCTGAATCTGTGCCTGCAGCTGACGCTGATTCAAATAATTCACAACAGCCATGATCACACCAACCACGGCTCCAATGGCCAACCAGAGTACCGGGTTTTTCATGATGGCCTTGTAACCATAGGTAAACGTCATACCAATGCTGAGCCCGGATTCCCGTTTCAGCATGTTGGTTTCGTACAGCGCGTTCTGGCCCACTACCTCGACGCCCGCCACGGGTGCAGGTAACTGCGGACCACTCTGCTGTTGCGGCGCATACTGGCCTGCCGCCGGGTCGAAACCACCCTGGGGTGGTTGCTGACCATACTGGTTCGCGCCAGGAGCTTGGGGCTGAAACCCACCACCAAAATTAGGCTGGCCATAACCGCCGGAGTTCGGTGATGCTTGTTGCACATAGCCACCGCCCTGCGGACCCTGGGGCTGCCCATAACCGCCCTGCGGCTGGCCGTAACCACCGGAACTGGTAGGAGTCTGACCACCGTAACCGCCCCCCTGAGGCTGACCGTAGGGGGCGCCTCCCGGCATTTGTTGCGGAGATTGGCCGTAACCACCAGCGGGCTGGCCGTAACCACCGGCAGGCTGCCCATAGCCGCCTGATTGCTGGCCATAGGGGGTGCCGGCCGCCGAGGGGCTGCCATAAGGCGCGGAATTATTGGCAGGTGGTTGCTGGCCACCACTGCCATAGCCACCGGATTGTTGACTGTATCCACCGCCGGATTGCGGGGATTGCCCATAGCCCGTCGGCCCACCGTAGGGACTCCCCGACTGAGGTTGGCGAGGCTGCTCGTAGCCACCGGTTGGACGGTTGTAGCTGCCCGAATCGCTTTGCTGCGGCCGCTCATAGCTGCCAGTGTTTTGCTGTGGACGTTCGTAATTACCGGTGTCGTTTTGTTGTGGGCGCTCGTAGCTCACGGTTTCTTGCGGTTTGCTATAGCTACCGGAATCGTTTTGCCGTGATTGCTGCCCGTAGGGGCTACTACTCCCCTGCTGCGATTGGCCATATGTCCCGGTAGGACGGTTATAGCTACCGCTATCCTGGGATTGATCTGATGAGTTAGACGACTGACCATAGCTGCTATACGCGGAACCGGACTGTCCGGTCTCGGAGCCAGAGGTGGAAGAATGCGGGCTCCCATAGGGGCTATTGCTTCGAGATGGTTGCCCATAACCGCCCTGTTGGCCGTAGCCACCGGCAGGCTGCCCATAGCCGCTCGAATTGCTCCCATAAGGGCTGCCACTCCCCTGCTGCGATTGCCCATAGCTGGAAGAGCTTTGTCCGTAGGGGTTACTGCCGGAACCGGAGTAAGGGTTACTCGATTGCGATGGTTGCCCATAGCCGCCGTAAGAACTGCTTCCAGAGCCCGAACCAGTGAGCCCATCACTATAATTACCGGACTGCGGTGAATAAGGATTCTTCTGCCGCGGATCTGTGGGCTTGCCCGACCCCTCCCGATCTGACTTATCCCGCGGCTCCTTGCCGTCATCATTGTTGTGGTTGTCTGTCACAACGTAAATCCTTTCGTTACTTCTCTCATCCGTATGAGGAAAATCCGTGAGGAGTGAGTTTCCTCCCCCACTTCGATTGTGATCTCACAACGGCGCAGATGGGCCGAATGCACCCATATCGGGCTGAAATACTTTTGGGAAACTCTTATCGCTGACGGTCCCAGCACAACCTGTAATCAGCAAGGAATTTCTTTTTGTATTTTTAGACAATCAGCCAAATTATCATTTTATGCCGTTGCGACAGCAAAAGGTAGGCATCCCACCCACACCCACCAACCTTCATAGAGGATTTACGACCATGCAGGCGGGTGATGCGGGGCAAATATTCACCCCACATCGGCCGTGGAAAACTGGTTTATTGCTGCTAGAAGTATCGCCAACACTGAACGATAGATCTTTCACACCACAATTCTATTCAGTTTACTTAAACACCACTTCAGGTACCCCTTTTTACCCCATTCTTAGAACACACATACCAAGTAAACTATGGCTGAGATGCATGTTTCCTACCGTAATTATTGGGTACGGTGTCACACCTAGCGCGCAGTAACCATATCCATTGATCACACCATTCACCACTATTGATAATGGTAACCATGATGTGACACGTCTACGACCGGCTGACAATCTCAGTAGAAAATTAGCCCCGCCAGCTACCCCCTCTACCCATGGCCGCCCTGTCATCAATGCTCGCCATCTGGTTGCCGCTTGCCTAGTAAAGCTCTGCGGGGGTAATCCTTGCCATAATAATGGC
>ERZ772942.211-NODE-211-length-25161-cov-5.643073_pt1 | contig 25161 bp, 20 predicted proteins | sample MGYA00511135_ERZ772942 | MGnify/ENA primary metagenome ERZ772942 (study PRJEB29015, sample SAMEA2738099) | human oral metagenome | biome: human oral; feature: human-associated habitat; material: saliva | place: China | collected 2265 ... | reverse complement strand
ACAGACGTCAGCCCGCCCGGACGAGCCAGGGCGAGAGCGGTCAGAAGGACACGGATGACGCTGCGTCGACGATGAGCCATGATGTCACGGTAAGGTCTCACCCCCGTCACACGGGATGGGGATTCCTCCCCTTGCCTCGCTCTCTCGTGCAGGCCATTCAGCACCCCGGTACCAGACGGGCATCTGAGGCTGCAGAACATGCGTCGACACAACCTCCTTGTCTCACGCTGCCATACCAACAGACCGTGGATAACCTGGAGACTAAACACGTGATTCGGCCCCATCGCCCGACCACCGAAAGTCGCCGTGAACTAGCGGCGCACTACGTTTGGGCAAGACGTTCGTCTCACTGACCACAACAATCGGCATGACTTCAAGATCTAGCGTCAAGATGTCAGGGAAAAACACTCATCAAGGAGATTCAGGCTGCATGGGACGCGATCGAGTCGAGAAGGCCATCACTCAGATCCTCGACTCCATCTGCGATGGAGTGTTCAAAGAGGAGTCTCCACTGCCTGCCGAGGCCGAGCTAGCCCGGTTCCTGGACGTGTCACGGACAACGATGCGTGAAGCGATCAGGTCGTTGGCCGTTGGCGGAGTCCTTAAGGTCGTCCACGGAACGGGCACATATGTTCAGCCCTATCGCCTCTGGCACGACCCTCGCTTCATCACCCATGTCGCACTGCGGCGAAGCGATCATCATGACATCGAGCAAGAAGTGCTGGAGCTACGTCGGATCATCGAGGTCGAGGCCGCCCGACTCGCGGCCCAGCGGTGCACGCAGGAGCAACTGGAGTCCTTGGCACAGTACAAGGCCGACTACGAGCGGGCCCATGCCGAGGATGATATCGATGGGGCCGTGGATGCGGACCTCGCCTTCCACGGGACAATCCTGGAGGCCACCGGCAACATCTATATCGCCTCATCCCTGAACTCTCTGACAGAGGCCCTGGTCGCAGCCCGCCGGCAGGCAGCCGCCGATCCCGCGTTTCGCAGTCTGGTCGTCGCCCAGCACATCGATGTCCTGGAGGCCCTCCAGGCCAAGGACCCTCAACGAGCCGCCGAGGCCATGCGCACGCACATGGCGCCGCGCCAGCAGCAGGAGGCGGAGAACTAAGGGGCCCCATCCGGCCTGAGGTGTTATCCTGCCAGCACACTCAGCGCCCCCGTCTTTGCAGGGTTCGTGCTGCGCGCTTACGCCAATGGTGACGGTAAGGAGATTGTTGTGCCCACGTACGAGGAGCTTCTCGCTCCTTATCCACCGAACCCGAGTTTCACGGCCGACGACGTCCGGGCCGCCATCAAAGCCCGCCAGCATCCCGATCCGGTCTTCATCGTGCTGGACGACGATCCGACCGGAACCCAGTCAGTCACTGACCTGCCCGTTCTCATGGCATGGGACGTCGAGGACTTCCAGTGGGCACTGGCCGAGCAGGCCCCTGCCATCTACGTCATGACAAACTCGCGCTCACTCGATCCGCACGAAGCGCGGCGCATCACCATCGAGGCTGTCACCAACGCTTTGTCCGCCGCCCAGGACCTCGATGTCACGCTCGCCTTCGCCACCCGCTCGGACTCGACTCTACGAGGCCATTTCCCGCTGGAACCTGACACGATCGCAGAGGTCCTGACCTCCTCCGGGCAGGACGTGGACGGGGTGGTCCTTGTGCCGGCGTTCCCCGAAGCTGGTCGCATCACGGTAGACGGCACTCACTACGCCCGCATCGGCGATGACTATCTTCCCGTCAGCCAGACTGAGTTCGCACAAGACGCAACCTTCGGATACAAGACGTCGCGCCTGAGTGAGTGGGTGGAGGAGAAGACAAAGGCAGTGGTCGTCTCCAACACGGTCGCCACACCCAGCCTCACCGACGTGAGAACCAACCCCGAAAAACTTGCCAGCGACCTGGCGTCTCTATCCGACCGTCAGGTGATCGCTCCGGACATCGCGTCGGAAGAGGACCTGCGCGCACTGAGTCTGGCTCTTATCCGAACCGAGGACCAGGGACAGCACTTCATCTACCGAGTGGGTCCACCGTTCATGCGCGCACGCATCGGCCAAGAGCCTCGAACTCCGCTGACGTCGCAGGACGTCATGCGCACCCAAGACACCTCCGGAACACCGCAACGCCCCGCTGTGCCCGGCGGTCTGGTCGTCGTCGGGTCTCATGTGGCTCTCACCACCAGCCAGCTCGACGATCTTCGCTCCCACGTTGAACTCGCTCGATTCGAGATCGACGTCGCCACGGTCATCGACCCGGACACTCGCGAGAAGCATATCCAGGCGGTCGTCAGCGAGGTGGTCGCCGCCCTACGGCAGGGCTCCGTCATCATCAACACCTCCCGCCGTCTTGTGGTAGGCGCGGGTGCCGATGAGTCCCTGGACATCTCTCGCCGCGTATCCGACGCCGTCGTTGAAACGGTCCACAGGATCGTGGAGCAGGTGGTGCCGCGTTTCGTCGTCGCCAAGGGGGGAATCACGTCGTCGGACGTGGCGGCCCGCGGCCTCGATATCCGCCACGCCCGCTGCATCGGTCCGATGCTGCCGGGTATCGTCTCCCTGTGGGCGGCTCAAGACGGCCTGGCGCAAGGCGTTCCCTATATCGTCTTCCCCGGCAACGTGGGCACGTCCACCTCGTTGACCGAGGTAGTTCGTACCCTTGAGAGATAGCTGCTACCGACGATGACGCTCCTGAACCAGCGCAAGGCAGACCCGGAACTGAACCGCTCGTTGCCGGAACAGGCCGAGTCAGCGGCGCGCCCCCGGAACCAGGGTTCCGTCATCCAGTCTGTCGACCGAGCTCTTGATGTCCTCGAAGAGCTGGCCAAGGACGGAACGAGTTCGTCACTCGCTCTGCTCGCTGAGCGTACGGGGCTGCCGGGCCCCACCGTCCACCGCATTCTGCGGACTCTGGCCTCTCGCGGCTATGTCATCAAGACGGCTCGGGGCGAGTACTCCGTCGGAGGTGCCTTCTTCGCTCTGACAACAACCGCCGGTCGATCTGTTGGATCCGCCCTTCAGGACATTCTCGACCGGCTTGGCCAGGCCACAGGCGAGTCGGTAGCAGTGGCGATGCTTGACGCCGACGAAGCTCTGTACATCGCACACCGCACGTCGACACAGTCCATGCGCCAGTTCACGCAGGTGGGGAATCGAGTCTGCCTGCACGCAACCGGCGTGGGCAAGGTGCTTCTAGCCTCCATGGACTCCGAGCATCGAGCTTGCCTGCTTCACCATATGAAGCTTCCGGTCTTCACCTCGCACACTCTGGCAAGTCGAGGCGAGCTCCAAGCAGAGATCGAGCGAATCTCCTCGCGCGGCTACGCCATCGACAACGAGGAGCAGGAGCTGGGCGTTCGTTGCATGGCCATGGGCATTCCGGGGAATAACCTCTTCGCCGCCTCAGTGTCGGGCCCTCCCTCGCGCATGAGCGGAGAGCACATGACCCATGTCATTCTTCCGGAACTGATGAGCGCTGTTGATGAGATCGCTGCCACTCTGACCGTCACACATGCATAATGCGTCTGCGGCGTATCGGGTATGAAGCGTTGTCAGTCGAGGCAGGCGGGCAGGCAGAGGTGTCAGCGGGATACCTTGTCAGCGAGGTAGAGACCGATCGCGGCTGACACGACCGTGGTCACAAGAGACAGCACCATCGACACGATGTTGCCACCGAACACCGACGCCACGAAGGCGACCATCGAGAGGATGGCAACAAAGGCCAGCGCCACTGAGGCGACAGTCAGCGGAGCGAAGCGGTCGAGGTACTTGGCGTAACGAGGGTATGCCACCTGCCGGCGGGTGATCGCGTTGTCAAAAGTTGTCATGACGTCGTCCTTTCACGAAACAAGGTCTCAGCTCGTGCGGGCAGACTCGCCAGCAGAACGCTGAGGCGGTGCTCGCACAGCCTCGTGCGCCCCGAAGTCCCCGGGACGGCTCGAGTATAGGATCTCCGCCTCCACCGGCCTCAGTGTCGATTCCTCAGGGGTCACCAGACGCTCCACCGCGGCCATACCGCGAGAACACGGCATTTCAGGCCACCGGACCAGCCTTGGAGGAAGACGGGAACCGCTAGGGTGAGATCTAGAGACATGAGACCTCACTGCACACAACTCCACCTGTTTGTGCAGGTCAGAGCCACTTCAGAGATCAGATGTCTGACCTCTGAGGAGAGTATTGTGCTTCACATATGACCTGACCTACACTTACGTTGTATGAAACATACATTCCATCATGCGAAATTTGCTGATGCGGATGTCGCCACACCTGGAGGATCAATGAGGATTCTTACGGTCAACGTCAACACAACCGAGTCGATGACACGCAGCATCGCCGAGGCAGCCCGCGCGGTCGTCGGCGCAGACACCGAAATCATCGGGGTCACCCCGACGTTCGGCGCTCCCTCCGTTGAGGGAAACATGGAGTCCTACCTGGCGGCCACCGCCGTCATGGACGCAGTCACCCATTACGACGGGGAGTTCGACGCCGTCGTTCTGGCCGGTTTCGGAGAGCACGGCAAAGAAGGCCTGATGGAGCTCCTCAGTGTTCCCGTCGTCGACATGACTGAGGCAGCGGCCCACGTCGCGATGCTCCTGGGAAGCAGGTTCTCGGTCATCACCACGCTCGATCGCGCCGTCCCGCTCATCGAGGACCGTCTTTTGAGCTTCGGCCTCGACAAACGGTGCGCAGCCGTCCGCTCCACTGGACTCGGCGTTCTCGACCTTGAGGACGCCGACGTCGCCAAGCAGGCCATCACCGAGCAGGCGCGGCTTGCGGTGGAGGAGGAGCGAGCCGAGGCAATCGTGCTGGGATGCGGAGGCATGGCCGGACTGGATAGAGAGCTGAGCGAGCTCCTGGGAGTCCCGGTCGTCGAAGGAGTAGCAGCAGGCGCAATGCTCGCCGAAGGCCTTGTGCGCCTGGGACTGACCACTTCCAAGATCCGAACCTACGCACCACCACGCCCCAAGTCACTCACCGGCTGGCCCCTACGGCCCTGATACCACCCAATCCCACCCCAGCCCCCACTTCCGTCCACTCGCAAGTGGCGCCACGACGCGCCCGAAAGGAACCTACCATGCAGACGAATAATCGAGGTGTCGTGATCGCCGTCGGCGGGAACGCCCTCATCAAGGAGAAGAGCAGGATCTCCACCAATGACCAGTCGGAGGCGATCCGGGAAACCTGTGCCTACATCGCCGATATCGTCGAGCAGGGATACAACCCAGTCATCACTCACGGCAATGGACCACAGGTTGGATTCCTTCTACGCCGAGCCGAACTGGCTCTTGGTGAGCTTCCCACCATCCCCCTGGACATACTTGGTGCGGACACGCAGGGAGCCACGGGCTATCTTTTCGCCCGCAATCTGCGCAACGTGCTTGCCGAGCGCGGCGTCAAGCGCGATGTCGCGGCAATCGTCACCCAGTCCGTCGTAGATCCCGCCGACCCAGCCTTCGACTCACCAACCAAGCCCATCGGCTCCTTCATGGACGAGCAGGAAGCAGAAAAGCACCGGACGGAGGACGGGTGGGTCGTCAAGGAGGACGCTGGACGCGGTTTCCGTCGCGTTGTCGCCTCTCCGCAACCCGTCGAGATCATTGAGCTCGAGATCATCAAGTCGCTCATCAACTCGGGCGTCATGGTAATCGCCGCTGGTGGAGGAGGCATTCCCGTCACTCGCGAGAACGGGAACATCAATGGCCGCGAGGCGGTCATCGACAAGGACCTGGCGTCATCGCTCCTGGCCAACAGCCTCAAGATCGAGGACTTCATTATCTGCACGGCCGTGGACCAGGTCTACCTGGATTTCAACTCTCCGAACCAAAAAGGAATCAGCACCATGACCGCCGAGGAGGCTACTGGCTATCTGGAGGCGGGACAGTTCGGAAGCGGCTCCATGGCACCCAAGATCGAGGCGGCCGTCAGGTTCCTCAAGAATGGAGGCCGGCGCGTCATCATCACATCCCTGGACTGCCTCGCCGATGCCCTTGACGGCAAGGCAGGAACCACCATCACCAACTGAGCACCGGGAGCAGACATACAGTTAATAACAGAAAGGCACCACCGACATGAGTACGCAAGTTTCAACAGTATCTCAGGAACAGTCCAAGGTCGACGTGGACGCACACCTCATCAATGATGACCTGGCGCCGGCAAAAGAACGCAACTGGTCCTTCTTCTCTCTATTTGCCATGTGGATGTCCGACATCCACTCCATCGGTGGGTACACATTCGCGGCCGGACTATTCACCCTCGGTTTGGGCGCAGCACACGTCTTCGCCGGCCTGTCCGTAGGTATTGTCATTGTTTTCTTCATCATGAACCTGGTCGGTTTTGCTGGCCAAAAGACTGGACTTTGCTACCCCGTTCTGGCCCGAATTTCTTTCGGGACTATTGGCTCCAACGTTCCTGCTCTCACTCGAGGTTTCGTAGCAATCTGCTGGTACGGAATTCAGACCTGGCTAGCATCGCGGGCCGTCATCGTCCTGGCCGCTGACATATGGCCGCACATCACCGACTACGGTCGACAGCGATTCCTCGGCGAGAGCCTGCTCGGCTGGGCGGCCTTCCTGCTCATGTGGGCACTGCAGTTGCTACTTCTACGTAACGGCATGGAGACCATCCGAAAGTTCCAAGATTTCGCCGGACCCGCAGTGTGGATCGTCATGCTTATTCTCACGATCTACGTCCTAAAGGAAGCAGGATGGCACATCTCGCTGTCTATGCCCTCTAAACCTGCCGAGTGGGGGCCGGTGCACGCCTTCCTGGCGGCAATCTCGCTCACCGTCACATATTTTGCGACTCTCCTACTCAACTTCTGCGACTTCTCTCGGTTCTCACCGTCACGCAAGGCAGTCTGGATGGCCAATCTGTGGGGTCTTCCGGTCAACTTCATTGCATTCTCAGTCGTGTCTGTGCTTGTCACCGCAGGCTCTAAGCAGATCTACGGCGAATATATTTACGATCCGGTTGAGCTCGTAGGGAAGATCGACTCTCCGGTAGCCTCCATCTTGGGTGCACTCACCTTTACTGTCGCCACCCTGGGAATCAATGTGGTAGCCAATTTCGTCTCGCCCGCGTACGACCTCGCCAACGCCTGGCCGTCGAAAATAACCTTCGTCCGAGGAGGAATCATCTCGGCCGTCATCGCCCTGCTTATCACTCCGTGGAACCTTTACAACAACCCCATTATCGTCAACATCTTCCTGGCCGCTCTGGGCGCGGTTCTGGGGCCGTTGTTCGGAATCATCATCGCCGACTACTACCTCTTGCGTAAGCAGAAGGTCCAGGTTTCCGAACTGTTCAAGGCCAACGGTATGCACTCGTTCAAGAACGGCTGGAACATGCGGGCTGTCATCACTTTCGTCGTCACATCCATCCCCTCGATCATCGTGGCCGTCGTTCCACTGTCCTGGTGCAAGTTCCTCAGCCCCTTCTCATGGTTCATCGGCGCAGCACTGTCACTCGTCGTGCACTACTACGTCTCCCGGAACGATCCATACGTCGTCAGAGCCGTTGAGGCCGCTTCCAAGGTGGATCTCGACGCCGATCTTGCCGCAGTGGCTCGGTAACTCGCGGCAGCGCATCCCGAAATCCCCTCATCACTGACACTCAATGCATCTCATCAAGGAGGATAGAAGATGTCTACCACGGTCGCGAACCTAGTGATCCACGCAGAAAAAACCGTCTTTCCTGACGGAGTTCGCCCCGCGACAATCGTCATCAAAGGAGAAAGAATCGTCGCCGTCGAGCCCTTTGGCACACCGGTGAACGCAGACAAGGAGTTCACCATCCCTCAAGGGCAGATGCTCATGCCCGGGCTACTGGACTCCCACGTCCACGTCAACGAGCCGGGGCGGACCCAGTGGGAAGGCTACGAAAGCGCCACCCGCGCAGCATTGGCCGGGGGAATCACAACGATTCTCGACATGCCCCTCAACTCCGACCCGCCAACAGTGGACGTGGACAAGCTCGAGCTCAAACGCAATACCACAGCCGGAAAGCTCTCCGTCGACGTCGGCTTCTGGGGAGGCGCAGTTCCCGGCAACAAGGAGGACCTCGCCGCTCTGTGGGAGAAAGGAGTCTTCGGCTTCAAATGCTTCACGGCCCACTCCGGCATCGATGAGTACGGTTGTCTGCCTTACGGGGAGATCGAAGAGGACCTGGAGGAGATCTCCCGCCTGGGGGCTGTCATGATCGTGCATGCCGAGGACCCTGAGATCCTTGCCGGTGCCCCTCAGAAGTTCGGTCCGCGCTACGCAGACTACCTCGCTTCGCGTCCACCGGAGGCTGAGAACACCGCAATCGAGCGCATCCTCAAGGCCGCTCGCGAGACCGGGGCCCGAGTCCACATCCTGCACCTGTCCAGTGCTCAAGCCCTGGAGTCGATTCAGCGAGCCAAGGAGGAGGGCCTGCGCGTCACCGTGGAGACGTGCCCCCACTACCTCACCTTCGCCGCTGAGCAGATCCCTGATGGCGCCACCGAGTACAAGTGCGCTCCCCCTCTGCGCGGGGAGGCCAACCGGCGCGCTCTGTGGGAGGGCCTGAAGAGCGGCATCATCGATCACATCGCCTCAGACCACTCCCCGTGCACGGTGGACCTCAAGCGCAAGGAGAGCGGCGACTTCGGCCAGGCCTGGGGAGGCGTCTCCTCGGTGCAGCTGGGGCTTCCGGCCGTGTGGACAGCGGGACAGGAGTTCGGTGTCGAGTTGAGCGACATCGCCCGCTGGTTCGCCGCCAACCCGGCTCGCACTTTCAACGTCAACCGCAAGGGCTCGATCTGTGCGGGCAACGATGCCGACCTTGTCGTCTTCGACCCGGAGGAGACCTTCAACGTCGACGTCGAGTCCCTTGAGCACAAGAACAAGATCTCCCCCTACCACGGGCGGACCCTGCGAGGAGTCGTCCACACGACCATCCTGCGCGGTCGCACCGTGGATCGCAATTCCATGCATGGTCACATGATCACCCGTGCATGAACGGTCAGATTCTCACCACTCCATTTTCCTCAAGCACATCACTCACACATCACCACTCACCCCAACAACACGACTAGGAGTCACCCATGTCTAAGTACATGCGTTCCATGAAGGGCCTCATCGACGCTGTCGACCACGTAGGCAAGAACTTCATCTCGATCAACGACATGTCCAACGAGCAGCTGCTGAACCTCTTCGAGCTGGGTAAAGAGCTCGAGCTGTTCAACCGCAGCAAGGTCGACCTCTTCGATGACCGGATGCTCGCCCTCATGTTCTTCCAACCCTCCACGCGTACACGCATGAGCTTCCAGACAGCCATGGAGCGCATGGGCGGCAACGTCATCGTCGAGGCCAACCCCAAGGTGACCTCTTCCGTCGCCAAGGAGGAGTCCATCGAGGACACCATGCGCTGCGTCTCGCAGTACGCCAACCTCATCGTCCTGCGCCACTACGACGAGGAGGAGGCCCGCCGAGGCGCCGAGTCCGCGGAGTGCCCGGTCATCAACGGCGGGTGGGGGCACTGGGAGCACCCGACCCAGGCGCTCCTCGATCTCTACACGCTGTGGCGCCGTTTCGGTCGGATCGAGGGGCTCAACGTGGCCGTGGTCTCCCCCGACATGGTGGAGGCCCGCACCGGGCACTCCATGGCCTACGGGCTGGCCCGCCTGGGGGCGAACGTCACCATCGCCTCCGACTCCGACCGACGTACACCGACCAACATCATCAATCGGATCCAGGACGACCTGGGCGCCAAGGTGAACGAGGAGTTCGACTTCGAACAGGACTCCTTCAACGAGTTCGTGCGCGGCCAGGATCTCATCTACCTTCCGGGTTGCTCGGCCCCGGCAGGAGCCAAGGCGGAAGAGTTCAAGACTCTCATGGATCGCTACTTCGTCCGTTACGAGACTCTCAAGGAAGAGGCGGAAAAGGGCCACAAGGTCTACGTGACCCACACGCTGCCACGCCGTAAGGGAGAGATGGATCTGCGCATCGACAACACAGAGCACCAGTTGCATTTCCGCGCAATTCTGCAGTCGGTGTCGATTCGAATGGCCCTGCTCGCTTCCATTTTGGGCCTATGACCAGTCCGTTGTCCGCTGGGGGGCGGGACACCTCCTGTCCCCCAGCAGATGACAATCCACCAGCAAACAGCGGGGACCTTGCGACGACGTCGAGAGTAATCCCGCATCACGAAAGGAGGATGATGGTGGACACACAAGAACTCGAGAAGCTGCAGGGCATTGCTCGGCAGTGCCGCCGGGACATCGTAAAAATGGTGCACCACGCAGGTAGCGGCCACCCGGCTGGATCACTATCAGCAATTGACATCCTGGTAGTTCTCTACTTCCGCCACATGAATATCCGCACGGAAGAGCCCCAGTGGCGAGAACGAGACATGTTCTTCCTCTCCAAAGGCCATTGCACACCCGCCTACTACTCGGTCCTGGCAGCTCGCGGTTACTTCAACCATGACGAGCTCATGACCTTCCGAGACCTGGGCACTCGACTGCAGGGGCACCCCTCCAACACGCACCTTGAGTGCGTCGACTCCTCATCCGGTTCTCTGGGTCAAGGACTGTCGCTGGCCAATGGGGCAGCGCTGGCGGCGAAGTACGACCTGCTGGACTCTCGTTACTACGTCATGCTCGGCGATGGTGAGATTCAGGAGGGTCAGGTGTGGGAGGCCGCTATGACGTCCTCCGACCACGATCTGGATAACGTGTGCGCCATTCTCGACGCCAACAGCATTCAACTTGACGGCCCCGTTGACTCCGTGAAATCTCTCGGCGACATAGACGCCAAATGGCGTGCTTTCGGATGGCACGTCATCGATATCGACGGACACAACATGCAAGAGGTGGACGAAGCACTCACTCAGGCCAATTCCACAATCGGACGCCCAACTCTGATCATCGCACGCACAGTCAAGGGCAAGGGCGTCTCATTCATGGAGAACACCTCGAAATATCACGGCCTCGCCCCAACGGACGAAGAACTCGAACTGGCATTGGAGGAACTTCGATGACCGCGATGAAAGAACCGCGCGATGGATACGCGCAAGCCCTGCTGGAACTGGGAGCCCAGCACGACGACGTATTCGTCCTCGATGGGGACTGCGCAACACCCAACTACACGATCCGGTTCCGTAATGCCTACCCGGAGAGGTTCGTCAATATCGGCATCGCCGAGTGCGACATCGTCGGCACCGCAGCAGGCCTGTCCCTTCTGGGAAAGGTTCCCTTCGCCAACGCCTACGCGAATTTCCTGACGGGTCGGGGCTACGACCAGATTCGCGTGTCGGTCGCATACTGCCAGCGAAACGTCAAGATCGCCGGACACAACGCCGGCACCACCGCCGCCCAGGAGGGGGCCACCCACCTGCCCCTGGAGGACGTCGGCCTCATGCGCGCCATCCCTGACATGACAGTGATCGTGCCCGCCGACGCCACCGAGATGCACAAGGCCACCTTGGCGGCTTACGAGTTCGACGGCCCGGTGTATCTGCGTGTCGGCAAGCTCCCGGTTCCGGAGCTCACCGAAGAGGAAACGCCTTTCACCATTGGAAAGGCAGTCACCATGCAAGAGGGATCCGACGTGACCCTCGTATCCACGGGCTGCATCCTCTCCGAGGTACTCAAGGCCGCCGAGATTCTTAAGACGGAAGGCGTGAAGGCCGAGGTGCTCAACGTCCACACCGTCAAGCCCATCGACGCCGAAGCGATCGTCACCTCGGCCACCAAGACAGGCGCAGTGGTCAGCGCCGAGGAGCACTCCATCCTCAACGGCCTGGGATCAGCTGTCGCCGAGGTTCTGGGCGAGAACCTTCCTGTTCCGCTGGAGCGCATCGGTACCCGCGACATTTTCGGACTTTCGGGAACCATGGACGAGCTGTTCGACTACTTCGGACTGCGTGCCGAGAACATCGCTGACGCGGCGCGCCGAGCGATCTCTCGCAAGGCCTAGAAAGAACAAACGCGAACGCTTTCACCATCCGACATCAGACCGGGAAGGAAAATAGAATGAAATCATCACTACACGACTACATGAAGGTCGGACTCATACACTTTATGGCCTACCCCTTCGCTGCCAGCGGCGACGGTGATATAGCCAGAACGATTGAGGAAATCGCGGTCGACGACTTCTTCGACGCCATCGAGATCACACGCATCAATGATGTCGAGCAGCGCAAGATCGCCAAGTCGATCATCGACACTGCCGGGATGACCGTCGGCTTCGGCGCGCAGCCCTACATCCTCAAGGGAAAGCTCAACCTCAACTCCACTGATGAGCAGGAACGCGCCAAGGCCGTAGAGGTCCTCAAGGAGGCCGTCGATCAGGCCTACGAGATGGGCGCACGCAAGTTCGGCTTCCTCTCCGGACCGAAGCCGGCAACGGGGCAGGATGAGGCGCTGGCGCTGCTGGCGGACTCGATCACCCAGATCGGCCGCTATGCCGCGTCCAAGGGCGATCTGACCCTGTCACTGGAGACCTTCGACGACTCGACCGACAAGTGCGCCCTCATCGGCACCAATCGGCTGGCGGTGGAGCTCTCGCGAGAGGTTCGCAAGACCATTCCGGACTTCGGTTTGATGGTCGACCTGTCCCATCTCCCCATGCAGGGCGAGACGATTCACGAGGCTCTGTCCGTCACCGAGGAGCACATCAACCACGCACATATTGGTAGCTGCGTCATCCGCGATCCCTCCGATCCGGCTTACGGCGACCTCCACCCGGCGTTCTCCCACCCCAAGGGCGAGTGCGGTGTACCGGAGGTACGGGAGTTCCTCCGGGGCCTGCTGGAGATCGGCTACCTGAGCGAGGACGCCCCGGAGCGGCCGGTGGTCTCCTTCGAGGTTCAGCCACTCGGGGGACAGACAACCGGGCCGGTGGTCGCCAACGCCAAGCGAGTTCTGCGCGAAGCCTGGCGCACCCTGTAGCCGCCACCCTCATCAGTCCTCTCATTCTTCCGGAACGGCACAGTCGCACCGGATCGACACCACGGAAACACCCAACATCACACCATCCAAGGAGTACTCACCATGACCATGCTCGAGATCACGGCCGGCGGTTTCACCTTCAAGGCCCGCTACGAGGAGGACAGCGCCCCCAAGACGGTGGCAGCCTTCAAGAAGCACCTTTTGGGACTGACGTCCAAGATCATTCACGTTCGCTGGTCCGGACAGGCCGGATGGATCCCCTTCGGGGATCTCGACCTGGGCCTGGAGCCGGAGAACGGCACCTGCTATCCCCACCCCGGAGAGATCGTCATCTACCCCGGCGGGGTGTCCGAGACTGAGCTGCTGATCGGCTACGGGTACGTGAACTTCGCCTCCAAGGCGGGCCAACTGGCCGGGAACCACTTCGCCACCATCGTCGAGGGCAATGAGCACCTTGCCGAGCTCGGGGAGAAATTCCTCTGGGAAGGCGCCCAGGAGATCAGCTTCCGGGAAGTCTGACAGCCACAGCCGGACAGAGGAAGAACAACTAGGCAACGACGACCGGGAGGAAGACATGACCGCGCACGACGATATTCAGACCATACGAACCGTGGGCTTCATCGGTTTGGGTTCGATGGGCCTGCCCATGGCGCTGAACCTGCTCAAAGCGGGTTTCGTCGTGCGCGGCCACTCCCGGAGCGCCGAGAGAACCCGTCTCTTCACGGAAGCCGGCGGGATCGACGCACCGGATTTCGGCAGCATCCTTGAGAAGGCCGACGCCGTCATCACCATGGTGCCCGACGGCGACGTCGTCGAAGAGCTCATGGAGGCGCCTGACGGGATCGCGGCCCGAGCACCGCGCGGCTGCCTCATGCTCGACATGAGCACGATCGCCCCTGACCAGGCAAGGGGTCTGGCCGCACGGTGCCGGGATCTGGGAATCGACTTCCTCGACGCACCCGTCTCAGGAGGCACCAAAGGGGCGCGCGACGGCAGCCTCACCATCATGGTCGGGGGCGAAGAGGCGACCTTCGCCAAGGCCCAGCCGCTCCTGTCCGCCATGGGCACAACCATCACCCACATGGGACCGGAGGGCTCGGGCCAGGTCACAAAGGCCGCCAACCAGCTCATTGTGGGAGGCGCCCTGGCCGTCCTGTCCGAGGCCATCATCCTGCTTGAACACAACGGCGTGAACCCCGTCCACGCACTCGGGGCGCTTTCGCAGGGCCTGGCCGGCTCCAGGATCTTGGACCTGAAGGGCGAGGCGTCCGTTTCTCGGAGCTTCAGCCCCACTTTCACCATCAGGCTGCACAGCAAAGACATGGGGATCGTCCAGTCGACCGCACGTTCTTCCGGCTGCTGCCTGCCTACAGCCAGTTCCGTAGCCCAGCTCTTCACCGCGGCAGAGGCCAACGGGTGGACGGACCTCGATCACTCCGCCCTACTCAAGGTCATCGAGCTGCTCAGCGGCACATCCAGTAACGATCAGAGAGAAGAACAGTCATGACACACATGCGTGCAGTCGACGCAATCGTCCAGATCCTGGAGAAGGAGGGCGCCACCCAGGCCTTCGGGGTCCCCGGTGCCGCTATCAATCCTTTGTACTCCGCCATGAAGGAGCACGGTGGAATACGGCATGTCCTGGCGCGGCATGTTGAGGCCGCCTCCCATATGGCGGAGGGCTACACGCGCACAGTGCCGGGAAACATCGGAGTATGCATCGGTACCTCCGGTCCGGGAGGGACCGACATGGTCACAGGCATGTACTCGGCCTGGGCCGACTCCATTCCCATCCTGTGCATCACGGGCCAGGCCAAGGTGGCCATGCTTCACAAGGAGGAGTTCCAGGGGGTCGATATCGCCTCGATCGCGGAGCCGGTCACCAAGATGGCCACGACGGTCCTGGAAGCAGCACAGATTCCGGGCACCTTCGCCAAGGCCTTCCAGCTCATGCGGACGGGACGTCGGGGCCCAGTTCTTATCGACCACCCTATGGACGTGCAGATGGCCACCATCGATTTCGATATCGACGCCTACGAGCCGCTTCCCGTGCCGGTCCCGAGGATGTCGTCGTACCAGGCCGACACCATTCTGGACATGCTCGACGCCGCAGAGCACCCGGTGCTGATCGCCGGCGGCGGCATCATGAACGCGGACGCCTCCCAAGAGCTAATCAGTCTCGCCGAGTTCTTAGGCATTCCGGTGATCTCGACGCTGATGGGTTGGGGCTCGATCCCTGACGACCACCCCCTCGCCCAGGGAATGGCTGGAATCCAGACCTCCCACCGCTATGCCAACGCAACCTTCCTGGAGGCGGATCTGGTCATCGGCATCGGCAACCGCTGGGCCGCCCGCCACACCGGGGACCTCGCCTCCTACCGGGGCGAGCGCCGTTTCGTGCACATCGACGTCGAGCCGACTCAGATCGGCAGGGTCTTCCCCGCTGACTTCTCCTCGGTGTCCGACGCCAAAGCGGCCCTGGAGGTGCTTCTCGAGACTGCCCGCGAACGTTACGGGCGTCCGGTCGAGAGGTATCGGCAATGGGTCGAGGAGTGCAACGAGCGTAAGCGGACGATGCTGCGCCGTACCCACTTCGACCAGGCGCCGTTGAAGCCCCAGCGCGTCTACGAGGAGATGTGCCGCGCCTTCGGGCCCGAGACCCGCTACGTCACCACTATCGGACTGTCCCAGATCGCCGCGGCGCAGATGCTGCATGTCTATCGTCCGCACCACTGGATCAATGCGGGTCAGGCGGGTCCCCTGGGGTGGACGATCCCCGCCGCGATCGGTGCGGCTGTTGCCGATCCGCAGACACCCGTGGTGGCGCTGTCCGGTGACTACGACTTCCAGTTCCTCATCGAGGAGCTGGCTGTGGCAGCGCACTTCCGTATTCCGTACGTTCACGTCGTCGTCAACAACGCCTATCTCGGACTCATCCGCCAGTCCCAGAGGGCCTTCGACATGGATTACCAGGTCCAGCTGTCCTTCAAGAATCTCAACGCACCTGAAACCGACGGCTACGGGGTCGACCATATCGGCGTCGCCGAGTCGCTCGGCTGCAAGGCGATACGGGCACGAACACCTGAGGAACTGTCGGAAGCCCTGCGCACAGCGCGTCAGACAGCACAGACGTTCAGTGTTCCCGTCATTGTTGAAGCCATCCTCGAGCGCGTCACGAATATCTCCATGGGAGCTGCCGTTGACGCCGTCACTGAGTTCGAGGAGCTCGCCGAGAACCCGGCGCTCGACGCCCCTATGGCCGTGGTCCTGCAACAGGAGAGTAAGTAGACACCTACATATGAAATCGACAATCGCAATTCAAGTTTTAAGACGACTGACTACTCAAGGAGAGTATTGTGAAAGCGCTCGAAGCGGACTACGACGAGCTCCGGGAGGGTGATCCTCAGGGGCGGCTGTTCAATGACGATCTCGCCCCCGCCCGCGCTAGTGACCGCCAGTGGAACAGTTACGCCCTGTTCTCACTGTGGATGAATGACGCCCACAACGCCTCGAACTACACCTTCGCAGCAGGACTGTTCATCGGCACCGGCGCCATTATGGGCATGACCCCCTTATCGATCGTCATCGGAGTGTTCATCGCAACATTCATCATCTTCATCGCCTGCTGCATCTCTGGACTGATGGGATATGAGACCGGTGCCCCGTACCCTGTTATCTCCCGGGTCACCTGGGGTGTGTGGGGGGCAAATTTCCCAGCGCTGGTCCGGGGAATCGTCGCCATCGCGTGGTACGGGATCCAGACGTATCTGGCATCTATCTCACTGGAATTGCTGTTGATGCGGATCTTCCCTTCCATGCAGCACTGGACCGGTTCCTTTGTAGGACTACGCCTGTCCGGGTGGGTGGCCTTCCTTCTCCTGTCGGGGATCCAGCTAATCATCGTCTGGCGAGGCATGGAGGCGGTGCGTCACTTCCAGGGTGCTGCCGGACCGATCATCTGGGTCATCATGATCGGCTTGGGTGTCTGGATGCTCTCTCAGGCGGGTTGGGACTTCAGGTGGACAGTCAACGCGGATAATGTCACGCCCCCTATCGGCACGCAGTTCTACCAGATCTTCGTGACGGTGGGACTGACAATCGGGACACTGGCAACCCTTATGCTCAACTTCTCCGACTTCGCCCGCTACGCACCGAGTCGTCGCTCCGTGGTCATGGGAAATATTCTGGGCCTGCCCCTGAATTGGACTGCTTTCGCTCTGACCTCGGTCTTGTGCTCTGCCGCTGCCATCAAGGTTTACGGCGAGGCCTTCCATGATCCGGGCGACCTGCTGTCACGCATTGACAACGACGTCGTCTTCTACGTGGTCTCAATCGCCTTCATCGTGGCTACAGTTGGGGTGAATATTGTGGCGAACTTCGTCTCGGCAGCTTTCGATCTGTCCAACCTCAACCCTAGAAGAATTTCTTTCAGGGTGGGCGGAATCGTGTCCGTGATTGCATCGATCGTCGTGACTCCTTGGAACCTCTATGGGAGCCCAACAGCGATCAACTACTTCCTCGGTTCTCTCGGGGCACTTCTCGGCCCCTTCTTCGGAATTCTCACACTTGACTATTTCTACTACAAGCGGTCACGAGTGGATCTTCGGGATCTGTACTCCCCCAATCCGGAAGGACGCTACTTCTACCGAGGAGGCCTCAATACCGACGCTCTGCTTGGATTCATTCCGGCGGCCATCGTCGCTCTGTGCATCGCCCTGGTTCCGGCTTTCAGCAAGGTGTCTCCTTTCTCCTGGTTCATCGCCGCACCATTAGGAGCCCTGTGCTACTGGATTGTGGAGACGCTGCGGGGCAACAAGCCCCTGCCCACCGGCTCCGGCGACTGACGCACTTCTTGAACCACAGACCGGTATCGACAACGCCGCCCTGCTGACGAGAGGGAGGAGGTGAGCCAATGCTGCTGACAACGGTGGCGCTTCTGGCTCCCCTCCTCCTGATCGGCGCTCTCGGCGTCGTGTCAGCGAGAAGCAGACATTTTCGCCAGGCATTGAACCCACTCAACGAGTTCGTCTTCCGCATCACCCTTCCCTGCTACCTGTTCACCGTGATCGTCAAGGCTCCACGTCCTACCGGAGATGTACCTTGGCTCGTGCTGCTGCCTGGACCACTCCTGGCCGGCGCGAGCTTTGTCGTCATCGGGCTCATCCTGCTGCGACGATGGCCCCGCGGGACCATGAGGCACCAGCAGATCGGCGTGGTGGCGCTCTGCGCGACCTGGGGCAATGTCGCCTACCTTGGAGTGCCGATTGCCACGGGCCTGGCAGGCCCCGAGGCTGGACTACCTGCCGGAATCATGCAGCTTCTGCACAATCTGCTTTTCCTCGTGGGGTACCCCGCGCTGCGTCGCCTCATCGGTCTCGGTGCTCACATGGGCCAGAGCCCCCAGACAGGGACATCGAAGGGCCGGCCGTCACCGCGACATCGCATCATCAGCGTGCTCACGGCCTCTTTCAACCCGGCCGCCCTCGGTGTCGGAACCGGTGTGATCACTCAGATCATGTCCATTCCCGTGCCGGACGTCATCCTGACGACGACCACGCTGTTGGCGGGCGCGACCGTTCCTTGCGCGTTGTTCGTCGCTGGCCTGGCAGTCCCCGGAGCCCTTCACGCAGTCAGGCAGCGAACAGTACCCCTGTTCACCGTTCTTACGGCGGCCGGCATCAAGACGCTGCTTCTCCCCGCGATCGGGGCCCTTGTCCTACGGCTTGTCGCCTTCACCGACTCATCCACGGGATCCGTATGGATTCTCAGTGCTCTCATTATGCTGGCAGTACCCTCCGCCTCAGCCGCACTCAACCTCGCCATCACCTACGACCATGAACCCGATGCAGCCGCCTCGATCATCATCAGCACCATGCTGATGTTTCCTCTGACGCTCCCCATCATGCTGACCCTGAGCACGATGTGAGCCTGCTGGGACAGCAAGGAGTGACGCTGTGTCACACATTGTCACGCATCAGTCCACCGTGCAGGGCACAGCACTTCACCTCGCATGCTTCTCCCCGTGAGTCAGTCGCGCATCGCAGAGATTCTGGATGGCCTGCGCTCCTGAGTTGGCGAACTGCTGGATGTTTCTCGGACACTGCTTGTTTCGTGTTTCAGAACGCCTTTGTTAAGCCCACGAACTCACGCTCGAACTCGCTCAGGATGCGATACCTCAGGGCCGAGTGGGGGCGGACATGACCGGCTCCGCAGCCGACGGAACCCTGCGGTTCTCACTCGGCTCCCGACGTCTCCGCTGCACCCATGTCCGCTGCATGGACACCCACCCTCACCAAAAAGATCTCCACCTCAACGATGACCATGGCGCCATCGCGGAGGATCACTGGCACCTGCGCCCTTCACCTCCTTGTTCCAGAGGCCTACGAGGGCAGGCCTCTGCTCCGACCTCAGACCGCCAGGTTCTCCATCTCCTCGAGCTCCTTGCCCTTGGTCTCGGGCACCCGGAAGAAGACGAAGAGGAGGGACAGCAGCGCGAAGACGGCGTAGAAGCCGTAGGCGAAGGTCAGGCTGATGCTGGAGAAGGTCGGGAAGGTGGTGGAGATGAAGAAGTTCGCCACCCACTGGGCCGCGGCCGCCACCGCCAGCGCCCCGGCACGGATCCGGTTGGGGAACATCTCGCCCAGCAGCACCCACACGAGCGGCCCCCAGGTCGCTCCGAAGGCCACGACGAACAGGTTCGCCGCCACCAGCGCGATCGGCGACCACGGCGCCTCCAGGGTCACCTCACCACCACTGACGTTGGCGAAGGAGAAGGCCAGCGCCATGAGCCCCAGAGAGACAGTCATGAAGAACGAGCCGGCCAGCAGCATGGGCCGGCGCCCCACCTTGTCCACCAGGAGGATCGCCAGGATCGTCACCGCGATGTTGGTGACCGATGTGATGACCGTGATGGTCAGGGCGTCGGACTCCTGGAAGCCCACGGTGCGCCACAGCGTCGTCGAGTAGTAGAAGATGACGTTGATGCCCACGAACTGCTGGAAGACGGACAGCAGGATGCCCACCCACACGATCGGCTTGAGCCCCAGAGCTGCGCCGCGCAGGTCGGACAGGGACTCGCGCTTCTCGGAGTCGATGGTCGAGCGGATCTCCTCGATCTTGAGGTTGACGTTGATGATGCCGGTGAAGTCGTAGAGCACCTGGGAGGCCTTGTCGTAGTCGCCGCGCGCCACCAGGAAGCGCGGGGACTCCGGCAGCCGGAAGGCGAAGAGCCCGTAGACGAGAGCCGGCAGTCCCTCGGCGATGAACATCCACCGCCAGGCCTCCATCCCCAGCCACAGCTCCTTAGCGGCCCCGCCCGCCTGGCCGGAGAACCAGGCGTCGGCCAGAAGTGAGGAGAAGATGCCGACGACGATCGCAAGCTGCTGGAGGGAGCCCAAGCGGCCGCGCACACTCGCCGGCGAGACCTCGGCGATGTAGGCCGGAGCGATGACGGAGGCCGCCCCCACCCCTAGACCACCCACCACGCGCCACACGATGAAGTCGATGACACCGAAGGCCAGCCCCGATCCGAGCGCGGAGGCCAGGAACATGACGGCGGCGATGAGCATGACCGGCACCCGCCCCAGCCGGTTGGAGACCGGCCCGGCGAACCAGGCACCGACCGTGCAGCCGATGAGCGCCGAGGAGACGGAGAAGCCCTTGAGCGCATCGCTGAGGGCGAACTGGTCGGAGAGGGCGTCGACGGCGCCGTTGATGACGGCGGTGTCGAACCCGAAGAGGAACCCGCCCAGGGCCGCGGCTACACAGATACCGATGATCCGGGCGTTGATACGACTGACGGTCGAACCCGGATCATCCGAGGTCGAGGCGGGTGAGGATGTGGCCGGCGGCCGTGAGGAGGAGGACGGTGACGACTGGGAGGACTCTGCCATGGTGTGTTTCCTGACGTCGGAAGAGTCGCGCACGGCACTCGCTTCATGCCGTGCGGCATGGCGGACCCCTTCAGGTTACGACCGTGCCGGGCGCCACAAGAACCGCTTCGACATTCGTTTCCGCGCCCCCGTCTCCTGTCCGATCCGATGCCGCCCGGTCAGGACCCTGGTCCTTGACACCTGAGCGATTCATCCGAGTACGAGCACCTTCGCCTCGTGCCGAGCCCCGCGGCAGCCCCGACCAGCGGTGTTCCGCTCCCCATCTCGCGCGGCTGGTGGCTAGCGATGATGCACCCGAGCCCACCTGAGTGCAGGACTCAGGTGGGCTCGGGTGCATCTCCCTATGAGAGGTGGGAACCGGTGGTCGACATCAGGCGCGGCGACGGCTCACCAGCAGAGCACCTCCCATCACGGCGAACACGGCGACCGCCAACGGCAGACCAACCCTGACACCGGTGCTGGCCAGAGGGCCTCCAGAGGGCTCCTGGGGCTTCGCCGGGTCGCTGGGTGCGGCAGGCGGAGTACCACTCGGCGAGGAGGGGGCGCCAGGCGTGGCGGGGTCGCTCGGATCCGGGGTAGCGCTCGGATCGGGGGACGGCGACTCACTGGGCGCCGGAGTCGGAGACTCGCTCGGGTCCGGAGTCTCACCAGGCGTCGGGGTCTCGCTGGGAGTCGGCGTGGGCTCGGGCGTGGGAGTCGGCGTGGGCTCGGGCGTCGGGGTCTCGCTGGGAGTCGGCGTGGGCTCGGGCGTGGGAGACGGTGAGGGCTCCGGCTTAGGCTCAGGGGTGTAGGCGTTCGTGAAGGTCACGAGCACCGCCTGCTCCTTCTCACTGATGGTCACCGTCTGGGAGGCGGGCGCCTCCAGGGTGTACCCCTTGACCGCGGCGGACTGTGCGTCCTCCTCGATGGTGCACTTGGTGCCCACGGGAAGCTCGGGTCCGGAGGCCACCGATCCGTCAGCCTTGACCTTCAGCGTGCCCTTCACGTTGTTGTCGCAGGTGTAGGAGAAGGCGAACTCATTGTCCACCGACTCGAGACCGGTGACGACCTTGGTCACCGAGAAGGTGCCCATGTCACGGGCGTACGTGTTGGTCATCGTCACCGCGGCCGTCTGATCCTTGGTGATCGTCACGGTCTGCGCTGCCGGGGCGGTCAGCGTGTAGCCGTTCTGACCGGCCTTGGCGCTGTCCTCGGTGATGGTGCAGGTCGATCCGGCCTTGACCTTCTTGGACTTCTCCGAGGTCGCGGCTCCGGTCACCGTCAGCGACCCCTCGGTGCCATCGGTGCAGGTGTAGGTGAACTCGAAGGTCGACTTGCTGAAGTCGCCGTCGCCGGCCAGAGCCTTGGTGACCGTGAAGTCACCCTCCTCCACAGCGGCGGGGTCGGCGGAGTTGCGCAGCGTCACGGCCGTGGACTTCTGGTCCTCGACGGTCAGGCTGTTGGTGTTCTGGTCGCCTACCGTGAAAGTGTGGCTGCCCCAGACGACGCCGGCGGGAGTGGCCGAGGCCGTCGTCGTGTCCTCGTCGAGGGTCAGGACCGTCCCAACCGGGAAGGTGCCGTTGTACACGGCCTTCTCACCGACGGTGACGGTCATGGAGGTGTCGCCACCAGTGTGGGTCTGGTTGACGGTCCCCGGAGCCTTCCACCCCGGGTAGGTGTCCACGGTGGCACCGCCGGGCAGGGTGTAGTTGATGCCCACCTGGAAGGTGGTGCCGGCCGGCACCTTGGCGGTCTCAGACCCGGTGAGGAGCTTGGTGATGTCCAGCCCACCAAATCCGGGCTTCATCTCAACGTTGATGGTGAAGGATTTGGTGTAGTGCACCGAGTAGGAGTGCTCCAGACCACTCCCCACCACAGAGGCCTTGTTCGTGTACTCAACGCCGGCCTGAACGACACCGTCGGCCGTGGACGGGGTGGAGGCGTAGTAGATGTGGTAGTTGGTCTGAGGTGCGAAGGGGCCGGTCACCGCGACGGTGGCGGTGTTGCCCTGGATGGTGACGTCGAGGTCGAAGTCGCCCTGGCTGACGTCCTTATCGGCACCGCTGGCGTCGGTGACCTGGCCATAGAAGTTGTTCCTCCCCTGGGCGGCGCCGATGCTCAGCTTCCAGCTGCTCTTGTTCGTGACGTAGGCCTGGCCGGGGCCAAGCTGGTCGGTGAAGGTGATGGTTGAGCGGGTCTTGCCGTCCACCGTCAGGGAGCCACCATTCTTCTCGAGGGCGGCCTTGACCTGGTCCGGTCCAAAGCTTATCTCCCAGTCCACCGTCTTAGAGGTGCTGGTGACATCGGCCGCCCACTTGCTCATCCACTGCGGCTTGTACTCAAGTCCGACATTCTCAGCAATCTTGCCGCCGGGCACAGGCACCTCGGTCTGCTTGCCGTTGGCATCGATTGTCACATTGGCCGAGTCGCTGGCCTGAGAAGCCAGCACCAGAGCCGTTCCATTGCCCTGCAGGCCGGTGAAGCCCTGGCCGACGATGGTGTCGAGAGTGCTGTTGAAGGTGCAGGTGATGGCGCGGTCGTCCATCACGCACTCACCGATGGTGTGCTCAGCGCCCTGGTGGGAGACCTTCATCGGCTCGGAGAGGCGCTCCCGGTTGCGGAGCTGCTCGGGCAGCTGGATCTGAAAGGAGTCGCCGCTTCTGGCGCTGGCGTTGCGAGCATCCCAGGCGAACTTCAGCTTGAGGATGTCATCGACCTTGACCGAAGTGTTGTCCGGTTCCTCGACACCGTTGGCGTTGGAGACCACAAGCGACAGGCCGGAGACGGTGATCGACGGATTGTTGGCGGCTCGGGCCTGCGTGGGCAGGACCGTCAGGAGCGTGGCGACGAGCGCGACCAGTGCGACAAGTGCACCTATCGCACGCGCAGGAGTGCCAAGCACCCTGGGGATAGGGATGGCGGACACGGGCGACCTTTCGAGAGAATTCTGAGAAGAGGCTTACAATTGCCTGAATTTAGATTCCTCGAGGGCGAGGGTCAGTGGCGCAGGTCTCATCTGCAGTCACAACTTTGCGGCCATCGGATCTCAACCTGCTAAAGCGCACAACCCTGCCCAAACTCTCCGCACGGCCGTCAGGGGTCTCCATCCCGGCGCAACAACGACATACATGACCGCCGCATAGCCCACCTGTGCAAGGCCATGGGCAAGCCGGCGTCCTTCTGTCCCTTTTTCCCTACGTCGCCGCACCCACTCCCCGACGCTCGGTCTTCAAGGCATCACAATGGATACAGATGCCGCATCCACCCCTCAGTCAGATAGTTGACTGAGATAATAGTTCCATGAGCCCCACGGTTCGGGTGGACGAATTCTCCACCCTTGTCAGCAACCTCGTCGACCAGCTCACGCAGCGGTTGGCGACCGACGACGCACCAGAACGCCTCCTCGTCGGGCTCGTCGGGGCACCCGGTTCGGGGAAGTCGACGATCGCCGCAGACCTGGAAGGCCGGCTCAAGGAGGCCGGCCTCTTCGCCGGGCTCGTCGCCATGGACGGCTTCCACCTGTCCAACGCCGTCCTCGACGAGCTGGACCGCCATCACCGCAAGGGCGCCCCGGACACCTTCGACGTCGAAGGCTACCTGGCAGCCCTGGACCGGGTGCGAGCCGACGGCGCCCATCAGGTCTTCGTCCCGGTCTATCGGCGCGACCTGCACGAGTCGGTGTCGGCTGGGGGCGTCGTCTCCGGAACCGGCGTCGTCGTCACCGAGGGCAACTACCTTGCGCTCGAGACGCGCGGCTGGGGTGCAGTACGAGAGCGGATCGACCTCCTCATCCACATCGATGTGCCTGAGGAGGAACTCGTGGTGCGGCTTATCAACCGGCACGAGGACTTCGGCAGAAACGCCCTCGACGCCGGTCACTGGGTGCGCACAGTGGACCTGCCCAACGCCCGCCTCATCGCCACAAGCGTCCACCGCTGCGACGAGGTATGGCGCGAGCCCGAGGACGAGCCCGACTCCGACGACGACGCTGATGACGAGCTCGAGTAACGCCTCGGCAGGTCCGCACCGGCCTCGGCGGCCCCGGGGCTTCACAGACGCACGTCACGTTCGACAGGTTGCTCCGGGGCCTCAGCACTCGAGCACTCGGGACGTCAGGTGCGTCTGTACGGTGGACTGAGACGGCGATGTTTCACTCCTCGGACTATTGTCGCCGAGCGTATCCCCGCTGATGCTCCACCGATGATCCGAGGCATCCCATGACAGCCCCTACTGACACCGACACCGCATCGCGTTCCGAGGAGCCGACCGCGGTTGCGGCCACCGGCGTCGAGGCATCCGCCGACGCCGCCTCCGAGAAGAGGCAGGACCGCAGCGCCCGCATCGCGGTGACGGTCTTCCCGCTCATCATGTTC
>ERZ772942.207-NODE-207-length-25553-cov-4.238254_pt1 | contig 25553 bp, 21 predicted proteins | sample MGYA00511135_ERZ772942 | MGnify/ENA primary metagenome ERZ772942 (study PRJEB29015, sample SAMEA2738099) | human oral metagenome | biome: human oral; feature: human-associated habitat; material: saliva | place: China | collected 2265 ... | reverse complement strand
CCGGGGCGGCACAGCGTTCTGCGTCGCTAGTTTCCTTAGCGGTGTCTTTCATCTGAGTCATGGGGTACCTCAACCTCTGGGAGCCTCCGCGCAGGTTCACGCGGGAGGCATTATGCGAATCCTAGAAATAGAAAGAGGGGAGAGCAAAGCTCCACTCATCTATCCTAACCGGTTTTGAACACGTATGTAACGTTCTTACCGCTGTGTGGAAGCGGGCGCATCAGCGGTAGCGGCGGTGGCTGGGCTCTCTGCTGTGGCGATTGGGCTCTCTGCGGCGCTTTCAGCCTCAGCCGCCACCTCCTGCGCAGCACGATGCGGCAGAGTACCGCGGCGCTTTGCCACCGGGAAGCGCGCCAGCAGCAGCACCACATACGAACCCAACGCCACCACCAGGAACGAGGACGGCGCAAAAATCAGCGCCACCGCAGCCGAAACCGCAACAAAGAGCGCCGTCACACGATCCGGGTTAGCGCGGTAGCCGTCCATCGCAAGAACCGTGAAGATAGCCACCATCACAAAGTCCACGCCCTTCAGACTGCTCAGGAAACTCGCACCCAGCACATACCCGAGGACTACACTCAGAAGCCACGACACGTAAATCAGCACGTTCACCCACAGAATGCGCGCCCCCGAACGCTCATTACGATCGGGACCGGAGTTAACCGCGAACGCCTCATCGCAAAGAGTGTGAATCGCCAGAGCCTTAGCCCAGAAACCCTTCACACTGTGCAACGGGTAGGAAAGACCGTACACCAGATGGCGCGCATTCACCAGGAACACCGTCAACGCAATCGACGCCAGAGGCGCGCCACCACTGACCATGCCCACCATCAAAAACTCCACCGAACCGGCAAAAACTAGGGCAGATAGCAGCGGCGCAGTCCAGATCGGCAGGCCGTGCGCGTTGAGGATAATACCCAGACCCAAACCCAGCACAGCAATACCGAGCATCACCACGGAAGAATCCGCAACAGCCAAGCGGAAATCATTCTGCGTGCTCGTACGCCCAGTGCCGGGACGCCCAGTGCCGGGGGTCTGTGCCATAAAAGAGTTCCTTGTGCCTGTTGTGCTCTTCAAAAAATCTACTGTGTGCGTGAGGGACTTCGAAGCTCCACCGCGGTTTTCCAGTGTATAGGAGCGCCCGGATAACCGACGAGAAAAAGAGCCCGGGAATAAAATAATGAGAAACACGCTTATAGTGAATGACGCTAAACAACGCGGCGCTGAATAACCTAGCGACCGCGCAGGCAACCCGAAAGGAACCTCAATGGCTGAACAGAACAACGCTGAGCAGAACAACGCCGTGCAGACTGCAGAAGAGCAGAAGAAGGTGTACTCGCGCCAGCAGGAACGCCGTGAACTCGACAACTACCGCCAGACCAAGATCGAGCGCATCGACCGCCTGCGCTACCGTGCCTACGGTGCCAACGGCGCAACCCTCGACTTCGGTGTGGGCGAGGGCCTGCTGACCCCCGTCGAGCTGCTGCTCGCCGCGATTGCCGGCTGCTCCTCCGTAGACGTGGACGCGGGCACCTCCCGCCGCTCCACCCCCGAGGTATTCGAGGTGCTCGCCTCGGCGCTGAAGCAGACCGAAGACGGCGCGGTGCGCCTCGACGACGTTGAGGTGGACTTTGATGTGCATTTCCCCGCCGATGAGCAGGGCGCCAAGGCACAGAAGATGGTGGATCGTCTGATTCAGCTCAGCGAGCAGAAGGACTGCACCGTTTCCCGTACCGTGGAGCACCCCACGAACGTTTCGTTCCACAACCTGGCTGACTAAAGCCGGGTGAGCTGAATAGATCGGGTGAATTGGCCTGATAGGGAACCCTCCCGTACCGCTTATACATGAGCGGTGCGGGAGGGTTTTTCTGTGTTTTTGTGGTTTTGAGTGGAAAAGAGCCTCAAAAGCGAGTAGGATTGACCCTCAGATTAGGAAAACTTACGGTACGTAAGAAACCCTTAAGATTGAAGAATTTCTTGACCGCAGGCCAAACCTTCGGCGGCACCACCCGCAGCAGGACTAGACTGGACACCAGACTAGACCGCTAGCAAACGCACGAAGCAATAGCCTCAGAAAGAAGACCTGACATGGCACAGCCTACAGAGACTTCCGGCGCTGCATCGGAAGCCACCCCCGCAGAGGGTGAACTGAAGCGAGGCCTCTCCGCCCGCCACATGCAGATGATCGCAATCGGCGGCGCAATCGGCACCGGCCTCTTCGTCGCCTCCGGCAAGACCATCTCCACCGCAGGCCCCGGCGGCGCAATCCTCGCCTACGCCCTCATCGGCATTATGGTGCTCTTCCTCATGCAGTCCCTCGGCGAGATGGCCGCGCACCTGCCCGTCCCCGGCGCATTCCAGACCTACGCGGCACGCTACGTGTCCCCGTCCTTCGGCTTCGCCATGGGCTGGAACTACTGGTTCAACTGGGCGATTACCGTGGCCGCCGAACTCGTCGCCGTCGGTGAGGTGATGAGGTACTGGTTCCCGGACATCCCGTCCTGGGTGTGGGCGGCAGGATTCCTCGTGCTGCTGACCGGCATCAACGCCCTCTCGGCACGTTCCTATGGTGAAAGCGAATTCTGGCTCGCCACCATCAAGGTCGTTACCGTGGTCGTCTTCCTCATCGCGGGTATCGCTATGATCTTCGGCATCCTGGGTGGTAGCTCCCCGGGCGTCTCCAACTGGACCGTCGGTGAGGCACCCTTCGTCGGCGGCGCACCCGCCGTACTCGCCATCTTCATGGTGGCAGGCTTCTCCTTCCAGGGCACCGAAATGATCGGTGTGGCTGCCGGCGAATCCGAGAACCCCCGCCGCGACGTGCCCCGCGCACTGACCAGCGTGTTCTGGCGCATCATGCTCTTCTACATCGGCGCGATGGTCGTCATCGGCTTCCTGATTCCTTACTCCGACCCGAACCTGCTCACCGCAGCGGACGGCAACATCAACATCTCCCCGTTCACCCTCATCTTCGAGCGTGCGGGCATCGCCTTCGCGGCAGCCATTATGAACGCCGTGATCCTCTCCGCAGTGCTCTCTGCAGGTAACTCGGGCCTGTACGTTTCGGCTCGTATGCTCTTCGCGCTCGCCCAGGAGGGTAAGGCACCGAAGATGTTCACCCACATCAACTCCGGCGGCGTGCCCATGAACGCGTTGCTGGCAACCGCAGCTATCGGTGCGGTCGGCTTCATCGCCGCACTGCTCTCGCCGGATGGCGCGTACCTGTGGCTGGTGAACGTGTCCGGTCTGGCTGGCTTCATCACCTGGGTGGGTATCGCCGTGGCTCACTACCGTTTCCGCCGCGCATACCTGAAGCAGGGCAACAGCCTGAAGGATCTGCCCTACGTGGCGCCGTTCTTCCCCGCGGGCCCGATTATCGCCTTCCTCATGTGCCTGGTCGTGATTGGTGGCCAGAACTACGAGGCGTTCCTGAGCGGTGACTGGGCTGGCGTACTCAGCTCCTACATTGGCCTGCCCGTGATTATCGCGGTCTGGCTGGTACACCGCGTGGTCACTCGTGACCGCATCATTCCGCTGGAGCAGATTGACGTGAGCGGCATTGAGGTTAAGGCTTCGAAGTAACGCGAACGCCTGCTGATAACGCCTGCGCCAGCTGATTGAATGAGCTAATGCGTAAAGAGCCGCCGGTTCCCCTGATGAGGGGAGCCGGCGGCTCTTTACTATCCGCAGTTTATTCCGGACAGGTGAGCTAGGCTGTATGCCCTGCAGCTCTTAGGAGCCGCGGCGCGAGCGCAGAACGCTCAAACCCAGACCCGCACAGATCGCGGCAACACCAAGAACAACAATCACGCCAACACTGGATGCACCGGTGTTCGCCAGGGTAGCCTTCTTGGGGCTGCTCTCCTGAGCTAGATGATCCTTAGCAAGGCGGTCCTTTGCCAGGTTGTCCTTAGTCGAGTGGGCCGCGGTCACCGGAGCCTCCTGAGCGGGCTTGCTCTTAGGATGCGCTACGGTTGCGTCCTCCAGCTTGTCAGCGTTCGGGGTCTTATCGGCAACCGGTGCTTCCGGCAGTGCGGGAACGGTGGGTGCGTCGGTCGGGTTTACACCGATGGTTGCTTCCGGCAGCGCAGGAACGGTGGGTGCGTCGGTCGGGTTTACACCCACGGTTGCTTCCGGCAGGGGTGCTACGGTCGGTGCGTCGGTCGGGTTTACACCGATGGTTGCTTCCGGCAGTGCAGGAATGGTGGGTGCGTCAGTGGGGTTTACACCGATGGTTGCTTCCGGCAGGGGTGCTACGGTCGGTGCGTCAGTGGGGTTTACACCGATGGTTGCCTCCGGCAAGGGCGCTACGGTGGGCGCGTCGGTCGGGTTCACGCCAACGGTTGCTTCCGGCAGCGGTGCTACGGTGGGTGCATCGGTCGGGTTAACACCCACGGTTGCCTCGGGCAGAGGTGCCACCGTCGGGGCATCGGTCGGAACCGCCGAAACCACGGGCTCCTGCGCGAAAAGCTCAAGAGGCTTCTGAGCATCAAACGAACCGTACTCGGCACCCTCAACGCCGGCAGCCATGGTGCCCGCAATGTACTTGTGAGAGGTATTCAGCGTCGCCGCAACATCCGCCGGAACCTTCACCTCCGTCTCAAAGACACCGTTGTGAATCTGCGAAGCAGGTACCGTCACCTGAGCCACGAAACGCATACCCTGCTGGGGAAAACGGCCGGGAACCCACACATTCGTGTCAGACACCACCACACGCACACCGTGCGGGGTCGCCTCACCCGTGTAGCCGGTACCGCGCACCTTCAACACGGTCTCACCCTTGGTGTTCAGACGCGGCGAATCCACGTGCAGAACCGGTGCGGCGCTATCCTTCACAACGTTCATGCGCAGAACCTGACCGCCCCCGTAACCATCAACGATGATATTAGCGACGAAGCTGTAGTTCTTCGCCGGGTCAATCAGGCTACCGGGAACGTAATGGGTCGCAGTCGCCGTGCCGTCCTTGAACGGGCCGTCAACGCGCACCGTCTGAATCGGGTTCAGGAACGGGAAACCCCTATGGTTTGCCTCATGCAAAGCCGGGGAAAAAGCAGTAGTTTTTGCGGGCAGCTTCGTCGCCTTGAGCGTAATCTTATTCTGACGCAGGGCGGTCTTCAGCTCACGGGTATTGGTCTCAACCTTGTAGTTGTAGACCGTAATAACCGGCGGGTTAACCGGATCCGGGGTATTAGCCGCCGCAACAGAAGGCAGAGCGCACAGGCTCAACGACGCGGCAAGAAGAACAGAAGCGCCAGCGCTACCGTAGCGGCGGGAACGAGAAGAGTTAGCCATCATGAAGTTCCTTCTACATGAGTGATTGAGTGATCCGCACTCTTCCTGTATCGCGCCAAGTCGAGTGCGTATACGGTACCGCGACATCGCGGTTAAATACACCGTAACACGCGCCTAAACGCATGAACCGGACATAAGATAACTCGCCGAAATATTACATAAAACCAACGCCTACAGGGCGCACAATAGGGCGGATGTATAAGACAAACAAGCACTGTGCCGAGTGGAGGATACGGAAATGCTAGGGTAGAAAGATGCCCACGCAGAAGAATTCGCAGAACCGAGTAGAAGCAGCCCAGCCCACCGAACACAGCGCTACTGAGCACAGCGCCATCGACAGCACGCACCGCGTCGTAAACGTGTGCGCTGTAGCAATCCGCAACCGGGACGGGCTCGTACTCACCGTGCGCAAGCAGGGCAGCGACGGGTTCATGATGCCCGGCGGCAAACCCGAACCGGGGGAAACCCCGATACAGACCGCCTGCCGCGAAGTGAGCGAAGAAATCGGACTCACCCCAGACCCCGCCCGGATGCACCACCGCGGACTCCTCGAAGCGGCGGCACTGAACGAGGCAGGCTTTACGGTACGCGCCGAAACCTACGAATACGCACCCACCGACGAGCAGCACGAACAGCTGGCTACGCTGGTGCCGCAGGCAGAAATCGCTGAGCTGCGCTGGGTCAACCCAGCCATGAGCAGCCCCTCCGATTCTGCTGCACAGGCACCGCTGAATACCGAGCAGATTTTCCCGCTGCTGGCGCGTACCCCGCTACCGTAACCACCGCGCCTAACGTGCCCCTGAACTGGCGGGTGGCACACATGAGGTACACAGGTGCATCCGGTACCCTCAACACAACAACATCTATCGCGGGTAGAACGCATAGAGGCGCTCCACCCCGCAACCCCATACACCCCAAGGAGAACCATGAAGAAGACCAACTACAACCTTGCCGTCTACTGCGGTGCACGCTCCGGCAACGACCCGCTCTTTACCACCCGCGCCCAGGAGCTCGGCACCCTCTGCGCCCAGAACAATATTGGCGTGGTGTACGGTGGCGGCCGCACCGGCCTCATGGGCACCGTCGCGGGCGCAACCCTGGACGCTGGCGGCGTGGTCTACGGCGTGGTCACCCACAAGCTGGTCGGACTGGAGGGTGTGTACCCCGGCCAGACCACCCTCGAAATTGTGGATACCATGCACCAGCGCAAAATCGCCATGATCGACAAGGCTGATGCGTTCGTTGCCATGCCCGGCGGCCCCGGCACCCTCGAAGAGTTCTTTGAAGTTTTCAGCTGGCAGTTCCTCGATATTCACTCCAAGCCGGTCGCCCTGCTGAACGTCAACGGCTACTGGGACAAGCTCATCGACGCCATGCACTACATGGCGTCCACCGGCCTGCTCAACGAACGCTACCTGGACGAGCTTATCATCGTCACCACTCCCGAAGAGCTGCTGGAGGCGCTTGCCAAGGACCTGGAACGCCGCGCTACTGAAAAGAACGCAGCCGAAAAGAACACCGCCGAAAAGAACGCTGCTGAATAAAGCCAACACTGCATAAAACCAACGCAGGAAACGAGATTGACCATGGCAACCACCCCCAACCAGGCACGCACCCTGTTGCTGACCTTCTTCGGCCCCTTCCCCGGCGTGCCCGTGAACCCCACCGTAGCGCTCGCCGAAGGCGCTCAGCGTCTGCTGACTCAGATGCGCCCGGATTTGAACGTCATCACCCGGGAGCTGCCCGTCAGCTATGACGGTTCCAGCACCGCCCTGCGCACCGCCCTGCAGGATGTGCAGCCCGACGCGCTCATTAGCCTGGGCGTGGCGGTCGGCCGCGACGTGGTCAGCCTCGAGCAGGTTGCTATCAACCTGGACTCCGCCGGTATTGAAGATAACGACGGCGACAAGCGCTGCGATGAGCCGATTGCCCCCGGCGGTCAGGAGGCGTACTTCTCCTCCCTGCCGGTGCGCGCCAGCTTTGAGCGCCTGCGTGCGGCGGGGGAGCCGGTCGAGATTTCGTACACCGCCGGAACCTACGTGTGCAACCACGTGTTCTACGAGGGTCAGCGTATCAGCCGTGAACTGGGCTTGAGCATCCCCGCCGGATTCGTACACGTGCCCGCAATCTGTGCTGATGGTGAAGAGGATGCCGACGGTGAAGAGGCGACCGAAGGCACCGGCATGACCGCTCACCGCGACGCCGGTGGCGTAGTACGTGACGAGCAGGGCATCCCGCAGCTGCCCGAATCCACCGTGGTGCGCATTATTGCCGAGATCGCCTCCGACACCCTGCCCGCAGTGAACTAACAGCACGGCATTGAGCTAAAACCCGTATAACAAAACCGCCGGATAGCCTCCCTAATAGGGAGCCTATCCGGCGGTTTGCGCGTCCTACGCCCGCAGGTTATAAAACCCTCGAGCGTAAGTTTGAGCTACTACTTGGTGCGGTTCTTCAGGTAGTAGTCAATCAGCGAAGCAGTCGAAGAATCCTGACGCTCCAGAACCTCGCGGTCACCCTCAATAGCGGGAACCAGGTCCAGCGCCAGCTTCTTGCCCAGCTCAACACCCCACTGGTCGAAGGAATCGATGCCCCACACAACACCCTGAACGAAGGTGATGTGCTCGTACAGGGCAATCAGGGAGCCCAGAACGCGCGGGGTCAGGCGCGGCGCCATGATGGAGGTGGAGGGGCGGTTGCCGCTGAAGATACGTGCGTTGACCACGTGCTCCGGGGTACCCTCTGCGCGAACCTCTTCCTCGGTCTTACCGAAGGCGAGAGCCTGAGACTGTGCGAAGAAGTTAGCCAGGAACAGCTCGTGAACGTCCTGCTCACCGTCCTTGGTCGGGTGGACCGGGTTAGCGAAGGCGAGGAAGTCCGCGGGAATCAGGCGGGTACCCTGATGGATCAGCTGGTAGAAAGCGTGCTGGCCGTTGGTGCCGGGCTCACCCCAGAAGACCTCACCGGTGTCGTAGGTGACGAAGGAGCCGTCCGCGCGAACGGACTTGCCGTTGGACTCCATGGTCAGCTGCTGCAGGTACGCGGGGAAGCGGTGCAGGTACTGGTCGTAGGGCAGAACCGCGTGGGTCTCTGCGCCGAGGAAGTTCACGTTCCAGATGTTCAGCAGACCCATCAGAACGGGCACGTTCTGAGCCAGGGGAGCGGTGCGGAAGTGCTCATCCATTGCGTGGAAGCCGGCGAGGAATTCAGCGAAAACCTTCGGGCCGAACACAATAGCCAGGGAGGTGCCGATAGCGGAGTCTACGGAGTAGCGGCCGCCAACCCAGTCCCAGAAGCCGAAAGCGTTCTCGGGGTCAATACCGAATGCTGCAACCTTATCCAGTGCGGTGGAGACAGCCACGAAGTGCTTAGCCACAGCCTCGGATGCTTCCTTACCTTCCAGGGCGCCAGCCTCAGCCAGTGCGGAAAGCAGCCACTCGCGTGCCACGCGTGCGTTGGTCAGGGTCTCCAGGGTGCCGAAAGTCTTGGATGCGACGATGAACAGGGTGGTCTCGGGATCCAGGCCGGAGACCTTCTCAGCCACATCGGTCGGGTCAATGTTGGAGATGAAGCGGGCGGTGATGCCTGCATCTGCGTAGGGCTTGAGAGCCTCGTACACCATGACCGGGCCCAGGTCAGAGCCACCGATACCGATGTTCACAACGGTCTCGATGCGCTTGCCGGTGATGCCGGTCCACTCGCCGTTGCGCACGCGCTCAGCGAATGCGTAAATCTTCTTCAGCACGGCGTGAACGTTTGCGTCTACGTCCTGGCCGTCAACGGTCAGTGCCGGGGTGTAGCCCTCGGGGCGGCGCAGCGCGGTGTGCAGTACGGCGCGGTCCTCGGTGACGTTAATGTGCTCGCCGGAGAACATTGCCTCGCGAGCCTGCTCCAGCTTGACTTCTTCAGCGAGCTTGAGCAGTAGCTCAACGGTCTCGGCAGTAATCAGGTTCTTGGAAAGGTCAACGTGCAGTTCGTCAGCGGTGAAGCTGAGCTTCTGCGCACGTTCCGGGTCAGCGGCAAACCATTCGCGCAGGTTCGGGGTGAGGGACTTGTGATGAGCGGACAGAGCAGACCACGCGGAGGTGGTCGTAGGGTCAATAGAAGTAGTCATGTTTCCATTCTCTTATTTTCGGGTGCCTCTGTCACCTCTTTCTGGGGTGATATGGAACGATACGGCGAAAAAATCGAAACCCGGCACGCTATTGTGGGCCTTGCAGTGTCAAGATGTAGAGTAAAATCCATGACTTCTTCACCTGAACACACACCCGCTGACACTCACGCGCCGCGCTACCTGCTCGTTTCCCGTGAAGGGGAAACCCTCCTCAACGATGACGGAACCCTGCACTACCTGACCGGTAGTGATACTGCCCAGCCGCTGACCGAAGAGGCAATCCTTGCACGCAGCGTGATTCGCCCCGCCGCCTACGGTGCGGACGCAGAGAAGAATACTGCAGAGAAGAATAGCGGGGCGCAGGTGCATGTGCTCTACTGCGAGGACGAAACCCTCACACAGGTCGCCGCCGACCTGAACAACCCTCGGGTGCGCGCCTCCACCAGTGGATTCCGCTACTACCCGGTCCACGAGGACCCGGAGGGCCGCGCCCACTACGCCACCGCCCTGGCACGCCGCGACTACCTCATCGACATGCGCTACTCCGCCTACAGCGGCGAGGAGGCGCCCCTCGGCTCCAAGGGAATCCGCCGCACCGCCTCCGGCGAGATGGTATTCCCCCGCATTGAACCTGCCGTCATGGCGCTGGTGACCAGCCGCGACGGTGAGCGCGTGCTGCTGGCGAATAACCGCCAGTGGCACCCCAATCGTTTCGCCCTTATCGCCGGTTTCGTTGACCCCGGCGAAAACCTTGAAGAGGCGATTGCCCGCGAAGTCTACGAAGAAACCGGTCTGCACGCCCTCAGTACCGAGTACCGTATGAGTGACGTGTGGCCTTTCCCGCGCTCGCTCATGATCTGCTACCGGGTGCGCGTAGATGAGAACGAAACCATCATCCATCACGATGGTGAGATCCGTGCCGCCCGCTGGTTCACTGCCGCTGAGCTGCGTGAGGCGATTGCTATTTCGGAGGAGCGCGGCAACAGCGACGAGGATGACCCCGCCAAGCTGGAGCTGCCCGGCACGAACGCTGTCGCCCGCCGCATGATTGATGAGTGGCTCGCAGAAAAGCCCTAGTGATACACTGGTAGCTAAGCCCAACGGAGGGGGGTCGGTTTTGGCGTGCCCGGAAACGCTCTCATTGCAGAGCGGCTTCACCGGCAAACACTTCAACCGGCAAACACCCCCAGATACCTATCTGAAGGTACTGCCCCGCGACCCCCGCGCCTTCTAGAGCGCACCCGCTGGCAAGACTATCCCCTAGATTTAAGCGAGAAACTTAACGCATGTCTGAAAACACCGCTTCGCGCCCCGACCTTCGCAATGTGGCCATCGTGGCACACGTTGACCACGGCAAGACCACCATCGTCGACGCGATGCTGCAGCAGACCCACGCCTTCTCTGCCCACGCAGATGTTGAAGACCGAGTCATGGACTCCGGCGACCTCGAACGCGAAAAGGGCATTACCATTCTGGCGAAGAACACCACTGTGTTCTACAACGGCCCCTCTGCTAACGGCGAGACCATCACCATCAACGTGGTCGACACCCCCGGCCACGCCGACTTCGGTGGCGAGGTGGAGCGCGGCCTGTCCATGGTTGACGGCGTTGTGCTGCTCGTGGACGCATCCGAAGGTCCGCTGCCCCAGACCCGCTTCGTGCTGCGTAAGGCACTGGCTGCTAAGCTGCCCGTGATCCTCGTGGTGAACAAGGTTGACCGCCCCGACTCCCGTATCGACGAGGTCGTTGGCGAGTCCATGGACCTGCTGCTCGGCCTGGCATCTGACCTGGCGGACGAGGTTCCCGACCTGGACCTGGACGCTGTGCTGAACGTTCCGGTGGTGTACGCATCCGGTAAGGCTGGTGCTGCATCCCTGAACCAGCCCGCAGACGGCCAGCTGCCCGATAACGGCGACCTGGAGCCGCTGTTCAAGACCATCATCGAGCACGTGCCCGCCCCCACCTACAACCCGGACGAGGTTCTGCAGGCACACGTGACCAACCTGGACTCCTCCCCGTTCCTGGGTCGTCTGGCACTGGTCCGTATTTTCAACGGCACCCTGAAGAAGGGTCAGACCGTTGCATGGGCACGTCACGACGGTGAGATCAAGAACGTCCGCATCTCCGAGCTGCTGGCTACCAAGGCTCTCGAGCGTGTTCCCGCAGAGTCCGCTGGCCCCGGTGAGATCGTCGCAGTGGCTGGTATCGAGGACATCACCATTGGTGAAACCCTCACCGACGCTGAGAACCCCAAGCCCCTGCCGCTGATCAAGGTGGACGATCCCGCAATCTCCATGACCATCGGTATTAACACCTCCCCGCTGGCTGGCCGCGTCAAGGGCGCAAAGGTCACCGCACGTCAGGTGAAGGACCGCCTGGATCGCGAGCTGATCGGTAACGTGTCCATCAAGGTTCTGCCCACCCAGCGTCCGGACGCGTGGGAAGTTCAGGGTCGTGGCGAGCTCGCCCTGGCTATCCTCGTGGAGCAGATGCGCCGTGAGGGCTTCGAGCTGACCGTGGGTAAGCCCCAGGTGGTCACCAAGACCATCGATGGCAAGGTCTACGAGCCCATGGAGCACATGATCATTGACGTGCCCGAGGAGTACCTGGGTGCTGTCACTCAGCTGATGGCTGCGCGTAAGGGTCGCATGGAGAACATGGCGAACCACGGTACAGGTTGGGTCCGTATGGAGTTCGCTGTTCCCGCACGCGGTCTGATTGGTTTCCGTACTCAGTTCCTGACTGAGACCCGCGGTGCCGGTATTTCTTCCTCCTACTCGATTGAGCACGAGCCCTGGGCTGGTGAGATTGAGTACCGCACCAACGGTTCGCTGATTGCTGACCGTGCCGGCGTGGTGACCCCCTACGCGATGATTAACCTGCAGGAGCGTGGCACCTTCTTCGTGGAGCCCACCTCTGAGGTGTACGAGGGTATGATCGTTGGTATGAACTCCCGTGCAGACGACATGGAAGTTAACATCACTAAGGAAAAGAAGCTGACCAACATGCGTTCTTCGACCGCGGACAACTTCGAGAACCTGACCCCGCCGAAGAAGCTGACCCTGGAAGAGTCCCTCGAATTCGCTCGCGAAGACGAGTGCGTTGAGGTGACCCCCGAGGCGATTCGTATCCGTAAGGTCATCCTGGATTCCAACGAGCGTGTCCGCGAGTTCCGCCGCCGCGCCCGTGCCAACGACTAATACAGCGCGAACGACTAATACTGCGGAAGACGTTACATCCTTGAGGCTGTAACTGCCGCGCTGTCGTTGCCCAGTAGCTGTGGTTGACCAAGCGCCGCCGCTACCTTCTGAAGAGGAGGTGGCGGCGGCTCTGTTTAACCACCCGGATTCGTTCGGGACATAATGGCGGGGCAATGGGGGAGGGGCGAGGAGAGCCGGGCGCTTTTGCATTCTGCCGAAAACCGCCTCCAAAAACCGCTTCTGAAAAGCCCGAACATCCCGCGCTGCACATGCGAGTGTGTAAGATAAAATAATGCGCCTGCACGGTGGCGGCACTTATCTGCTGCTCACCTCTGCCGCTCAATGATGTAAATTGCCGGCGCGCTATTGACCGTCCAAGAAACCCGACCCTGCGTATGAGAGGGAAAGCCTGTGTCTGAAACCGAGAACACTCAGCCTGATTCTGCGACCCCCAGCTATCCCACGCAGGGTGAGCGCATCGCCCCTGGCTCGCGCCGTGACCTGCTGCCGAATAACTACGATGCGAAGAAGGCACGCATCCTGTTTGTGCATGCACACCCGGACGACGAAACCTCCTCGACCGGTGCGACCATGGCGTACTACGCGCAGAAGGGTGCGGAGGTGTACCTGCTGACCGCTACCCGCGGTGAGCTGGGCGAGGTCATTCCCGAGGAGCTGCACCACCTGGAGGTCGGTAAGCCCGGTTGCCGTGATAACGGTGAGGCGCTGGGCGAGTACCGTACCGGTGAGCTTGCCAGCGCTGTTAAGGCGTTGGGTGTGAAGAAGCAGTTCTTCCTGGGGCAGGAGCCCGCTGTCGCTGAGGGTGCGCTGCCGCTGTACCGTGACTCCGGCATGGCGTGGGGCCCGGAGGGTAAGCCCGTCGCCAACCCTGTGGCGGCGGAGGATTCGTTGACCGCGCAGCCGCTGGAACCGCAGGCTCAGGCACTGGTTGCCGCTATCCGCGCCCTCACCCCCGATGTTCTGGTCACCTACGATTCGGACGGCGGCTACGGCCACCCCGACCACGTGCGCGTGTACGAGATTGTGCACCGTGCCCTGCAGATCCTTGAAGGTGACGAGGACCGACCGATTCTCACCTGGGGTATTGAGGGTGAGTTCGACGCGGCTGATCAGCGCCTGCAGGCCGCCATTTACGGTGACGGCACCGCCAAGCGTAAGGCAATGGAGGCGCACCGCACCCAGATTACGGTCGTGGACGAGAAGACTTTTGAGTACTCGAATAAGGTGCCGCAGAAAATTTCTGCCGTGGAGACTTTCCGTGTGCTCGACGGTGACCCGACCGCGACCGTGCACCCGAAGCCGCAGGAGGCGGGTCTGGTGTCGAGCCTGCTGACCGGCTCGATTCTGGGTATTTTTGCCGGTATCGCCGGGTCTATTTACCACGCCTGGGTCGTGTACGCGGGGGATACCGCCCTGCCCCTCGGCTTGCTGGTGGCGTACCTGACGGTGTTCTTTACCGCCCTGTGGTGTGCCCTGTCGTTGCGTCGCGGCTACGCTGCGGCTGTCGTGGCTGTTGCGGTGTTCGTGACCGTGTACGTGCTCGGTTACGGCCGCCCCGACTCGCCGTTTGTTCTGGTGAATCCGGGTCATTCGGCGATTGGCCTGTACGGTGCCCTGTGGTGGTTCGGCGCCCCGGTCGCGGCGATGCTGGGCATGCTCGTGTACACGCGCGCTCGCGTGAAGGATGCGCAGTATTTCTCGCCGCGTGCGGCGCATCAGCGTGCTCGCGCTAAGAAGTAGGCGCCGAGAAGTAGGCGCCAAGAAGTAGTCTGAAGCCTATCACTACGTCATAACATCAGGGAGGGGTGCTCCGATTAGCCGGGGCGCCCCTCCTGCTGTTTTTGGGAATGCTGTTGTGGGTGCTTGCGCCGCTACGGTCTTCTCAGCCCGCAGGATAGAGGGCAATAGGAAAGAAAATGTATGCGTTATTCGGTAAATTGTGCGGGGTAGAAATAGCGGCGACTTCATCAAAAAATTCATGTGACGAAGATTTCATTTTTGGCTTAATCTATTTTTAAAAGCCTGCCGACTAGCAATAACGCGAAGAAATACCAGGTCAGCCTAGCCTAAAAAATACCCCCACAAACCCGTGAGTGTACTGTCTGCTACACCACGAAAATACGGTTAAACAGCCGGTGCGCGATAGACTATACACAGACTTCCCCGCCGGGTACCAACTACTCGGCGGTTTACTCTGTAGATTCTGCCCTGCAGCAGACGACCCGCAGAACGGCGGGCACGGGGCGAACAGCTTGTAGAAAGGCACACCAATGACCTACGTAATCGCGCTTCCCTGCGTGGATGTCAAAGACCGCGCATGCGTTGAAGAATGCCCCGTCGACTGCATCTACGAAGGTGATCGTACCCTCTACATCCACCCGGATGAGTGCGTGGACTGCGGCGCCTGCGAGCCCGTCTGCCCCGTAGAAGCAATCTACTACGAAGACGACGTCCCCGAAGAGTGGACCGAATACGTCAGCGCCAACGCAGACTTCTTCGACGACCTGGGTTCCCCCGGTGGCGCAGCAAAGCTCGGCCCCACCGGCAAGGACGTGCCCTTCATTGCGGCACTGCCCCCTCGTGGTGAGTAGTAGCCTGCGGCGAGTAATAGCTACAACCGCATAGACTAATCGCACCCGCTTAACGGGTGCCAAGAGCCTCCATCTAGCGCCCGGTGCCCACGCACCGTCTAGGCGCTGGAATGGAGGCTCTTACTATAGGCACGCCAGCGCCCGGCCGCTAGACTAAAATGACGAAAACTATTCCCAAGCAACCAGGTGACACAATGACTTACGGCCTGAACCTGCCCGAATACCCCTGGGAGGCGCTCGCCCCCTACCGCGCAACCGCAGCCGCCCACCCGGACGGTCCGGTGGACCTGTCCATCGGCACCCCGGTCGACCCGACCCCGCAGAACATTCGCGAGGCGCTGGCGGCTGCCTCCGACGCACCCGGCTACCCGACCACCCACGGCACCCCCGCCCTGCGTGAGGCTATTGCCGAGTGGTTTGCCCGCCGCCGCGGCGTGACCGGTCTGAGCCCTGACGCGATTATGCCCACGGTTGGTTCGAAGGAGCTCGTGGCGTGGCTGCCGTTCCTGCTGGGCCTGGGCCCGGGCGATGTGGTCGTGTACCCGCGCGTTGCGTACCCCACCTACGATATGGGTGCCCGTTTTGCCCGCGCCGAGTCTGTGCCTGCCGATAGCCTGGACGAGCTGGACGCCGACACCCGCAGCCGTGTGAAGCTGATTTGGGCGAATTCCCCGGCGAACCCGAACGGCGTGGTGCGCACCGTGGGGCAGCTGCGTGAGGTTGTGGCGCAGGCACGTGAAATTGGTGCCGTGGTGGCGTCCGACGAGTGCTACGCGGAGCTTGGTTGGGGTGCCTGGGATGAGGCGCGTGGTGGTCAGCCGGTGCCGTCCATCCTGGATCCTCGCGTGTGCGATGGCGACTTCACCGGCCTGTTTGCCGTGTATTCGCTGTCGAAGCAGTCGAACCTCGCCGGTTACCGTGCCGCGTTCATTGCCGGTGCCCCCGAGCTGATGCCGAACCTGATTAATAGCCGCAAGCACGCCGGTATGATTGTGCCCGCCCCGGTGCAGGCTGCCATGATGGTGGCGCTGGCTGATGAGGCGCATGTGGCGGCGCAGAAGGACCTGTACCGTGCCCGCCGCGAGGTGCTGGAGGAGGCGATTATCGCCGCCGGTGGTCGCATCGAGAATTCTGAGGCTGGCCTGTACCTGTGGACCACTTTCGGCGAGTCCACCTGGGACTCGATTGGTCGCCTGGCGGAGCTGGGTATTATTGCTGGCCCCGGCGTGTTCTACGGCGAGGACGGCGAAGGCTACGTGCGTATCGCCCTGACCGCCTCCGACGAGGCGGTGGCGAAGGCTGCTGAGCGTCTGAAGGCATCTGCATCTAAGTAATGTTGTCGTCGGGTAGCTCCCGGCTGGGGTACAGTTCCGGCAGCTGTGCAGTTCCGGTAACTACCTAGCCCGAAGCGCACAAAAGTGCCCGATAGGTGAGATAACACCTATCGGGCACTCTTCAACACCCCTCACACGGGGGCTAAAACAGCTTAGGCTTCGTAACCGTTGGGGTTGTTCTTCTGCCAGTTCCAGTGGTCGCGAACCATGGTCTTAATGTCGCGGCTAGCGCTCCAACCCAGATCCGCCAGAGCAGAGGAAGGATCAGCGTAAGAGACCGCAACGTCACCGGGGCGACGATCCACAATCTTGTACGGCAGCTCCTTACCGCACGCCTCCTCGAACGCGTGCAGAACCTGCAGAACCGAGTAGCCGTTACCGGTACCCAGGTTCCAGGTGTGCAGGCCGCCGTGCTGGGTAATGTAATCCAGCGCCTTCAGGTGGCCGTCAGCCAGGTCAACCACGTGGATGTAGTCGCGTACGCCGGTACCATCAACGGTCGGGTAGTCGTTACCGAAGACGTTCAGGTACTCGCGGCGACCCACAGCAACCTGCGCGATGAAGGGCACCAGGTTGTTCGGGATGCCCGCCGGATCCTCACCGATACGGCCAGACTCGTGCGCACCAACGGGGTTGAAGTAGCGCAGCAGAGCGATGTTCCACTTGGAATCAGAAGCAGCCAGGTCAACCAGCATGTCCTCGATGTGCTCCTTGGTGCGGCCGTAGCAGGACTGCGCATCCATGTTCATCTTCTCGATCAGAGGCATGGACTCGGGCTCGCCGTACACGGTAGCGGAGGAGGAGAACACGATGGAGTGGCAGTCAGCCTCGTCCATTGCGTACAGCAGGTTCAGGGTGCCAGCCACGTTGGTCTGGTAGTACCACAGCGGCTTCTCTGCGGACTCGCCCACAGCCTTCAGACCCGCAAAGTGAATCACAGCGTCGGGGCGAACCTGCTTGAAGAGAGCCTTCATGCCTTCGAGGTCGAGCAGGTCAACCTTGTGGAACTCGGGGGCGCGGCCAGCGAGTTCAGCGACGCGCTTGAGGGACTCCTCGGAAGAGTTTGCAAGGTTATCCATGACGACGACGTCGTGACCTGCCTTGAGCAGTTCAAGTACAGTGTGGGAGCCGATGTAGCCGGCGCCGCCGGTAACGAGTACCTTCATGATGTCCTTTCGGGCTTTATATATCCGGAAAAAGTGCTCCGGATGGGGGACAAAAGCTGTTGAGCTGTATCTAATAGTACAGCCGTGCACGGGGCGTAAGTACTGCGGGACACTGTGCGCTTGTGCACTCTGGTGTGAGCACGTGGGAGGCGCTATTTAGGTGTGTCGACACTCGCCCCCACCCGCAATCTGAACCCGCCTCTCAGTTGATTTCTGAGCCGACCTCTAATCCCACCAGAAATACCACTGGCGGCTCTGGTGAATAAACTCCGTCAGCTGCTCAAAATCCTCAAACACCTGGAACGGAAGATCGGAACAGAACGCGAACTGCTCGACCGCCACCTTCTTCGCCTCCAAGGGGTCGGCAACGGGGCGTTCTACCAGAAATTCCAGGCAATCAGCATTGTCAAGAGCCGCCGGGATTGCGCCGTACTTTTCACGCCAATAGTGGGTGAACGCCAGCTGCGTTTCGGCGTTCGGGCAGTCATTCCAGCCGCCGAAGGGCAAGTACGCGGGAATATCGGCGGGGTCATCGGTCGGAATCTGCAGCAGGAGCATCTCGCCCTGCTCCTCATCCAAGAGCTCGTAGCAGAGCAGAGCAGAAAGAATCGGGGCGTCATCTTCGGGCTCCTCATCGGGCAGAAAATCGGAGCTCATAAACTCGTCAACAAGCTCATTGAGGTCGAACTCGTCCAAGCCGTCCTCGTGAGCATTTTCGCCGTCATCGGTAACCCTGCGTAGCTGCTGGGCAATCGCGGTGCTGCCGTACTCTTCGGCGGAGGCGCCGCCTCGGGCGGTACGGTAACGCTGCAGGACAGCACGAGTGTAGGCACTCACCTGCTCGAGGGTCAGCGTCTCAACATCGTCAATGATGTCGTGCTCAAGGGACACCGCAATGACCATGCTTTCAAGCACCGTATCGTTCAGGTTCAGGAAGAAGGGGACGAACCCCTCCGCGCGTCCCAGCTTAGCCAGCTCATCGTAACGGGCCATGGCATCAGTAGCCGCAGTGCCCATAGGAATATGCTCGTGCGGGTAGGGGAAGAGGCGTGTAAAGTGCCGGTAGGTTTCGCTCATCGTCGGCTCGGGTGCTGTGGATTCGGACGCTGCTGATTCGGGCGCTGTTGATTCGGACGCTGTGGCTTCGGGCATGGGGGGGCTCCTCTCTGAACGGTACCTATCGCTTGCAATGGTCGCCTGCAGTGGCGGGTGCGCGGTACCCGGTACTACAAGCCTAGCGAAAGCTCGAGCGGCCCGCCCTGAAAATGGTCATCGTAGCCGCTGTGGATCCGCGCCCAGCCTATGAGAGCGGCGGAGAGGGAATAAAGAGCATAAAAAGGGGCCGGGATGCTTTACGCTTCCCGACCCCCAAAGTTCACGGGCCGACCCCTAAAATTCGCAAGGGCAACCACTAGTCCAGGTACAGACTAGTTCAGGTGCAGGGCCTCGTTCAGCTCCACAGTGTTCTTCGCACGCGGCAGAACCTCAATCGCGCCGCTGATCGAGTTACGGCGGAACAGCAGATTCGACACGCCCGACAGCTCCGCAGCCTTCACCACGCGCGCCTCCTGACCGGGCAGCAGAACGCTCACGCGCGAACCAGCGGTCACGTACAGACCAGCCTCAACCACGCAGTCATCACCCAGGGCAATACCAATACCGGACTCCGCACCCAGCAGGGAACGCTCACCAATGGACACGCGCTGAGTGCCGCCACCGGAGAGAGTACCCATCGTGGAGGCGCCGCCACCCACATCCGAGCCGTCACCCACCACAACGCCCTGAGAAATACGGCCCTCAACCATGGAGGTGCCCAGGGTACCGGCGTTGAAGTTCACGAAGCCCTCGTGCATCACGGTCGTGCCGGACGCCAGGTGCGCACCCAGGCGCAGGCGGTCACCGTCACCAATACGCACGCCGGCGGGAACCACGTAATCCACCAGGCGGGGGAACTTATCAATGTGGCTCACACTCAGGTGGCCCAGCTTGCGCAGACCAATCGCAAGCTTCTGGAACTCAGCGGCAAGCACCGGGCCGTGGTTAGTCCACGCAACATTCGCCAGGGTGCCGAACAGGCCGTCCAGGTTCAGCTCATTGGGGCGAACCAGGGTGTGGGAGAGCAGGTGCAGACGCAGGTACGCGTCCAGGGCGTCTTCGGGTGCCTCATCCAGGTTGATGGAGGCGGTGCGCACCTCGGTGCGGGCATTGCGCGCCGGGTGCTCAGCGACCAGGTCCTCCAGCTCGTCCGCGATGGACAGGTCGGGGGTCTGGGTGAGGGAGGGCGCGGGGAACCAGGCGTCCAGGACGGTGCCGGCGTGCTCGCCAGAGACAACAACATTGACCAGTGCGACGCCGGAGGCGTAACGGGGAGTGTTTTCAGACATGCCTTCCATTATAGTTTTGGGGGTGAGAGCCCCTTCAAGACCGTCTCAAATGCTCGATATGGGCGTTGTGGGCGCGGGCGAACCTGTAAGGTGGAAGGATGAGCCTTTCCCCCAATAACTCTGAGCCTCACGAGGTCCCGCAGCCACCGCTGAACCTGGACGTGTCCATGCCCGAGCTGACCCGCGCCCTGCTGGATTACGAGTCGGTTTCCGGTAACGAACGAACGATTGCTGACGCCGTGTACACGGCGCTGTCGTTCTGCCCGCACCTGCACCTGACCCGTGACGGGGACGCCATCATTGCCCGCACCGAATTCCCGCCGCTGCCCGGCGCTGAGGGAGAGGGCGCTGAGGGAGAAGGTGCTGAGGGGGAGCGTACCCGCATTATCCTTGCCGGTCACCTGGACACCGTGCCCCTGCCCACCGTTGAAGGCTCCCTGGGTACTGTGCCGTCCACGGTGCGTGAAGAGGAGGACGGGTACGTGCTCTACGGCCGCGGCGCCACCGATATGAAGGGCGGCGTGGCGGTTCAGCTGAAGCTTGCCGCCGAGCTGACTGCGCAGGACACCGACTACAACCTGACCTACATCTTCTACGACAACGAAGAGGTCGCCAGCGAACTCTCCGGCCTGGCGCGTCTGATCCGCAACCACGGCGAACTCATCACCGACGCAGACTTCGGTGTGCTGCTCGAACCGACCAACGGCACCATTGAGGGCGGCTGCAACGGCACCATGCGTTTCTTCGTGCGCACCCGCGGCCTCGCCGCCCACTCGGGACGCGCCTGGCGCGGCGAGAACGCGATTCACGCCCTGGCACCGGCGTTGGCGGCGCTCGCCTCCTACGAGCCGAAGACCATTGCCGTGGAGGGTCTGGATTATCGTGAGGGCCTGAACGCGGTGCAGATTTCTGGTGGCGTTGCCGGTAACGTGATTCCTGATGCGGCGGCAATGCACGTGAACTACCGGTTCGCGCCCGATAAGACCCTGGATGAGGCTATCGCCCACGTGCGTGAGGTCTTCGCCGGTTACGAGCTGGATTTTGTGGATCTTTCCCCTGCGGCTCGCCCCGGCCTGGATACCCCGCTGGCGGCTTCCCTGATTGAGGCGGTGGGCGAGGAACCTCAGCCGAAGTACGGCTGGACGGACGTTGCGCGCCTGAGTGAGATCGGTATTCCCGCCGTGAACTTCGGCCCCGGTGACGCCCTGCTGGCTCACACCGATAATGAGCACGTGAGCTTTAGCCAGCTGACCCGCTGCCACGCGGATTTGCGTGCCTGGCTGCTCAGCGACCGTGACGAGGACTAGTCGCGGCGCTGATTCTGCCGGTGCTGGCGCTACTATTTGAATTTAGGTGACCGTCAGGGGTTGACGGTCCTGCATGATATGAGATTGACATGAACTTTCTTCTGATTCTGCTTGCCCTGCTGATTTCGGGCATTGCGGTGCTCTCCGTTGTGGCGCTCGGCGGTGAGCGTGCTGTGCCCGGTGCCGCGTTCTTTAGCGGCGTGGGCCGTGACGGTTTGGGTACCTTTGACCGCGTGGAGGATTTGACGACTGCGGTTCGTTTCTTCGGCGCTTCCGAGGAGGAGAAGGCACGCGAGAATGTGCACGGTGCGGAGGATTCTTCTGCCGCTTCGACCGTAGAATCTACTGATGCTAACGTGGCTGCCGCTGAGCCGGTTCGCCGCGTCGCGGTTCCGCTGGCTGATGATGCGGAGAGCACCTTGAGCGCGCATGACTTTGTGGAGAAGCGAAAGAACGCCCCGGCGGCTTCCTCTGACCCGGCGGCTATTCCGGCTGAGGGGAGCTAAGGTCTGTGAGTGTTCCTTCTCAGCACACTAGCCCTGCTCCGCCTGCCCGCGTTAACTCTGCCGCTAACTCCGCCGCTGACTCTGCCACTAACTCTGCCGCTGGCACCGCCTCCGCGAAAGAGCAGGGCGAGTCCTTTGATGAGCTGCTGACTTGGGCGTACACCGCCGCCGGTGAGCGCCTGCACCGGGTGGGGAAGCGTCTGCGTGCCCTGCCCGCGTGGCTGTCGGTGCTACTGATCTATGGACTGTCCCGCGTGTGGGGCTTCGTGGTGTTTGCCGTGGTCGGTCAGCAGCAGTTGCGCAGCCCGTGGGGTCAGCACCTGGATTATTTGTCGTTCATTAGCATCTGGGATGCCGGCTGGTATGAGCAGATTGCGGTACAGGGCTACCCGAGCCAGCTACCGGTGGATGCAACGGGTGCGGTTCAGCAGAATCAGTGGGCTTTTTACCCGATTTTCCCGCAGCTTTCCGGTGCTATTAGTCGTGCGACGGGCATCGGGTATTACCCGGTGGCGGCGACGGTTGCTCTGCTTGCCGGTTTCGCGGCGGCGTGGGTGATTTACCTGCTGTTTGAGGCGTCGTTGAAGGCGACCGGTTTTACGAGTGAGGAGTCGCCTTCTGCGCTGTCCATGTGGGCTGTGGCGTTGGTGTCGTTCTTGCCGGTGGCGCCGGTGCTTCAGGTGCCGTATGCGGAGTCGCTGAACCTGGTGTTCCTTGCCGGTGCCCTGCTGTGCCTGGTTCAGGGACGCTACGGTCTGCTGGTTCCTGTGGCGGCGTTGGCGTGCCTGTCCCGCCCGGTGGGTGTGCCCCTGGGTGCGGCTGCCGGCCTGTGGTGGTTTGCGTGCTGGGTGCGTTCGAGCCGCCAGTCGGGTATGGGTACGGCGTTTGTGCGTCATCTGGGGCAGCTGGTGAGCGCCCTGGTGGTGTGTGCGTGTGCGCTGGTGTGGCCTGCGATTGCGTGGTGGGCTACGGGCCGTGTGGATGCGTACACCGCCACGGAGACGGCGTGGCGCGGCACCCATTTGGCGCCGATTGAGCCGTGGCTTTCGCAGGGTTACCTGTACTTTGGGTATGCGGCTCCGGTGCTGCTGACCCTGCTGATTCTTGGCTTTATCGCTCTGTGTTTGAGCCCGTTGGCGCGTAGGGTTTTGGCGGCCCCGTTGAACCTGTGGTGCCTAAGCTATTTTGCGTATTTGATTCTGTTTTTGAATCCGCAGTCTTCGACGTTCCGCCTGTTGTTGCCGTTGTTCCCGCTGGTGATTGTGGTGGCGGCGGCGAGCCGTTCGCGGGCGTATCGTTGGGCGTTGCTGGTGGCGGGTGCGTGCACGCAGTGGGGCTGGGTGGGCTGGCTGTGGCACTGGAAACAGCTCCCCGGCGGTGGAGATTATCCGCCGTAAACCGAATATTGTCTCGGGAGACCGCCGGTGTGCTGCCGGCGGTCTTTTGTGTTCGGGAGGCGGGCGTGCCTGCGGTTGGAGCCGCAGCGTTTAACCCCGGCGGCGGAGATTACCCGCCGTAAACCGCTGTTGTGGTGTTCTTAGCCGTGGGCGCAATACCCCTCCGCGATGCTGTAGCGTACGCCTTCTGCTTGTCCAGAGCTTAAAGACACGTCCAGAAAGCGCCGCGGGTTCGGCGGCGCTGGCTCGGAACTGATAATCTATATTCTGTGTTTGGTATTAGTGGCACCGAGTTGATTATTTTGGCCATCATCACGTTCGTGGTGATTGGTCCCGAACGCATGCCCGAATACGCCCGACAGATCCGTGAATTCGTCAAGATGGTGCGCCGTATGGCGTTCGACGCGAAGGACGACTTCAAGGAAGCCCTGGGCGAGACGGGCCTGGAGGACATCAACTGGCGCCAGTACGACCCCCGCCAGTATGATCCGCGCGTGATTGTGAAGCAGGCATTCGCTGAGGATGACGCCGAACGTGAGCGTGAAGCAAGGGAACGTGAAGAGGCGCTGCTGAAGGAGAAGGAAAAGTCGGAGAGCCGCGCTCTTCCGCGAGGCGCATACGCCCCCTTCGATGTGGACGCCACCTAAGATTTTGATATGAAAGAACCCCGCACCATGATGGTGCGGGGTTCTTTCTTTTATCAGCTACTTGGCCGTGCTGTTTAGCCGTCAGCTTCTAGACGCTTGGTTCTAGACGGCTACATCCTTACACAAAGAGCGGCAGGCTCTGACCCGCCCTCGACTCGCCCGAGTGCAACAGCTGCGAGGCGATGGACTGAATTTCTTCGGCGGTGGCCGAATCCGGGTGGCTCCAGACCACGGGGGTGCCCTCGTCGCCGCCGGTACGCAGGTTCACGTCCAGCGGGACAGAACCGAGCAACGGTACCGAGTAGGAGAGCGCCTCCGAAAGACGCTCAGCGAGCACCTGACCGCCGCCAGAACCGAACATGTCGAGCACGGTACCGTCCGGCAGGGTCATGGCAGCCATGTTCTCCACCACGCCCACGACCTTCTGACCGGTCTGCAGGCTCAGGGTGCCGGCGCGTTCGGCCACATCCACGGCGGCGTGCTGCGGGGTGGAGATGAGCACAAGCTCCGCGTTGGGCAGCAGCTGCGCCATGGAGATAGCGATGTCGCCGGTGCCCGGAGGCAAATCGAGTAGCAGCACATCCAGGGCGCCGAAGTGCACGTCCATGATGAACTGCTCCAGCGCGCGGTGTAGCATGGGGCCGCGCCAGGCCACTGGCTCGTTACCCTTGAGGAACATGCCGATGGAGATGACGCGAATAAAGCCGCCGCCGACCTGCGCATCGCCCCAGCGGCGGGCGGGGGCGGGAACATCCACGGTCGGCGGAAGAATCAGGTCATCCAGGCGTGTGGGGGCATCGGTGATGCCGAGCAGGCCCGGAATCGAGAAGCCGTGCACGTCCGCATCGATGATGCCCACCGAGAGCCCGCGCGAGGCGAAGGCCGCCGCAAGGTTGGCCGTCATGGAGGACTTACCCACGCCTCCCTTGCCGGACACCACGCCGAAAACGCGGGTCAGCGAACCGGGGGCGGTGAACGGGTTGGTGCGTTCGGGCTTGAGCATCGAACGCAGGGCGGAACGCTGTTGCGGGTTCATCGCGCCCACCTGCAGCTGCACTCGCTCGATGCCCTCGACGGTGGCGGCGGCCTCGCGCACCTGCTGCTCGATGGTGTTCTTCAGCGGGCAGCCCTCGATGGTGAGCAGAACCTTCACCTCGGCCCAGTGTCGGCCGGGAATCGGCTCACCGCGCTCATCCAGCTCGGGATGCACGAGCGCGGTCTCGACCATGCCGAGCTCCGTGATGGGGCGGCGCAACTCCGGGTCCTCTACACGGGCAAGGGCCGCGTAGAGTGCGTCCTGCAGCGGGTTATCGGCGCTCACGGACGCCTCCCTCCGGGGTATCGCCCGAGGTCTTGGCAGGGTTCTCCGCCTTCCGCTCGCCCGGGTCCTCAGTGTGCGCGGAGCCCTCGGTCTCCTCACCCTCGGTCTCCTCACCCTCGGTCTCCTCACCCTCGATGCCGTCGGAGGCGTCAATATCGTCGATAGCCTCCTCCAGGTCCTCAATGTCCTCACTGATGTCCTGCAGCTGCTCGGCATGGCGCTCCTGCTCCTGCGCAATGTTCTGCAGTTCCTCAAGAATGTCACGCAGCTCGC
>ERZ772942.199-NODE-199-length-26197-cov-4.636791_pt1 | contig 26197 bp, 19 predicted proteins | sample MGYA00511135_ERZ772942 | MGnify/ENA primary metagenome ERZ772942 (study PRJEB29015, sample SAMEA2738099) | human oral metagenome | biome: human oral; feature: human-associated habitat; material: saliva | place: China | collected 2265 ... | reverse complement strand
AGCATCCCTGGGAGTAGTACAAGAACTGGAACTTTGCTTTGAATTACTTTATGGAGTGATGTTACTGAGATTGCAAAAGAAGGAGGTGAGTGAAGAGACTTTGGCAGCTGCTAAAGATGTCTCCACCTTTTTAGGTCAACTTTCCGATTATTGGAAAGCTCATCGTGAAGGAAAGTTGGACACAGTCCATTAAGGCAATGGTTAGATGCGTTGTTGAGTCACACACATCATACTTCTAGGCATTTATGACATATACAAGAAAAAATCATCGTAGCAAACAAGGCTTTACGCGCTATCATTTTTTAATAGTGTTTTGGGGCATTGTGACTGTACTCTTTGGAGTGAAAATGATTTTTCCTGAGTGGACATCGCTACAAATAGAGTGTTGGTCGCATCCTTCCCATAATCTATCAGCTCATTCTCAAGATTCTGTAACTCTACAGAGCCGTAAGGTTGACAGTCTGTTATTGGCACCTCGACACAACCCGATTTGGCTGACTCAAGATGGAAAGCCCGTGAAAAATCGTGTGACTTCTGTACCTGCCTTCGACGATGCCTTCCCCGATTTGAATGATGTGCAACTGGCAACCGCTTCAAAGGTGGGTATTCAATCGTGTCAGAATCGGGAAGAAGCCACACGACATGGCAGTAAACTCGTATATATAGGGGATAGTCCATACTATATCGTCAAACCCTTGGCGCATAGCATACCCTATTTGGTGCCGAGAGCAGCGACATTGTTAGAAGAGATAAGTCGTTCCTTTTTGGATAGTCTAACTACTAAAGGCATCCCCTTTCATAAATTGGTTGTCACTTCTGTGCTTCGCACGGAAGAAGACGTGCAGCGTCTACGCCAACACAATGGCAACGCATCGGAGAATAGTTGTCACCGTTTCGGAACGACGTTTGATATTTCCTATAATCACTATTTTCGTGTGCAGGATCCTGCGCTTCCTCCCCAAGTCGAGACCTGGGCTGTAACGCTTAAGAGTGTTTTGGCAGAAGTGTTGCGTGATCAGCGAAAACGTGGCACTTGTTATGTCAAATACGAAGTGCATCAATCTTGTTTTCACATCACAGCACGTTAGGTAATAACGTGCTGTGATGTGTGTTTTTTAACGTATCGAAAGCAGTAGGGTTTGAAATAAAGCGCGAATTTTGGCTTGTTTCTCGATAGTTAGTATCTTTGCAGTAGGAGTGTCTCCCCTAAACTTGCAAAACTGAGGATTACATCTCGTAAAAAAAACTATTGGAATACTATTTCTAGTATATGCAACAACGAAAGTCTCTTCACCTTTTTCGCCGGTGGCTAGTCGTCATCGGGATTTTGCTTGGCTTTTTCGTTGGAGCTACAGCAAAAGTTTGGACACCAGAGGAAGTGCATGTGCCTCGCTACCACGACCGCACGCAATATGTAAGTAATCCCGAGTACATCCTCTCTCAAACCACTGTAGATAGCCTCAATGTAATCCTTCAGAATTTGGAGGAAACGAAAGGAGTGCAAACTCTAGTTGTAGTACTCGATAAACTCGAAGGGAATGACCCGTATGAGTTCGCCATGGCGCTTGCTCGCAAACACGGTGTAGGGAACAAAGCAAACACCGGCTTGGTAATCGTTTTGGCAGTAGGTGATAGAAGTTACCAGTTTCTCACAGGGGAAGGCTTAGAAGGCACCTTGCCTGATGGACAAATTCAATTGATTGAAGATCGATATTTTGTACCACTGCTCAAAAAGCAAGAGTGGGACGATGCGATGCTCGTCGCTGTTAAGGCTATCGCCCTAGTGATACAAGGTGACACCGAACTAACGGCACTAGAAGATAGTGGTAATGTTGTCGGAGGAGTGTTCTTGCTCATTGTGTTGTTTGGGGTGATATTAGTCTATTGTCTGTATCTTCTCAATATCGCAAATCCAAGATGCCCACAATGTCACCAACGAAAAGTTCAGAAGCTCCGTCAGCAAGAACAGCGACTTAATCGAGATGGTCGAGCCGTACGTATTATTGTCAGCACCTATAGATGCCAACACTGTGGACAAGTCTTCACTCGTGAACGAACAGAAGATGATGATCAAGATGATTCCTCTGGCTCAAGTCTTTTTGCAGGCATGGTTCTAGGAAGTCTCCTGAGTGGAAGACGCGGTGGTTCTGGTGGTTTCAGAGGAGGCGGCTCATTCGGAGGTGGATCTTTTGGTGGAGGCTCCTTTGGTGGCGGTGGTTCTGGTGGACGTTTCTAGTTTGCGATTCTTCCTTTAATGTCATTTTGGCTACACCAGATACTAGCGATACAAAATTTTTATTTTAATCTTAGCTGTTTCAACATCACTTCAAATACATAGCGTATGAAAAGTTCTAATAAAATTCTGTGGATAATCCTAGCAGTCGTTGTTGTCCTCGTAGGTTTCGGCGGTTGCCAGTACAATAGCCTCATGACCAAAGACGAGGCGGTGAATCAAGTGTGGGGTGACTTGCAAAGCTCTTATCAACGTCGCGCTGATCTTATCCCCAACCTTGTAAGTACAGTCAAAGGTTATGCAAAGCATGAAAGCACTACGCTTGAGAATGTAATTGCAGCCCGTGCCAAGGCTTCGCAAATCACACTAGACCCTTCCAATGCCACTCCCGAACAACTTGCAGCTTATCAAAATGCACAAGGACAACTCTCACAAGCCTTGGGCAAACTTATGATGCTGCAAGAACAATATCCCGATTTGAAAGCAAATGAGCAATTTTCTATGCTCCAAGCACAACTCGAAGGCACGGAAAATCGCATCAACGAAGCACGTAAGAAGTATAACGAATCTGTGCGCGATTACAATGTGAGTGTGCGTCGTTTCCCCATCAACATCCTCGCTGGTATGTTTGGTTTTGAGAAACGTGCCACTTTTGAGGCGACTGCTGCTGCCCAAAATGCACCTAGTGTCAACTTCTAATCTATTCTCTTCAAAAGATTTTTGCACAGCTTTGCACCATACTCTCCTGTTTGGGCTAAAAAAAGGTGCATCGTTCCAAGTTTATTGTTTAGAGATTTTCCAAATCTCCTAACCAACTCTCACTTCCTCCAACTCTTTTCAGCTCCTTCACTATGGACAAAAACCAACGTTACATGATGCGTGGTGTCAGCGCAATGAAAGAAGATGTGCATGCTGCCATCAAAAACATCGACAAAGGTATTTTCCCACAAGCCTTCTGCAAAATCATTCCCGATATCTTAGGAGGGGACCCTGAGTATTGCAACATCATGCACGCTGATGGAGCAGGCACAAAGTCGAGCTTGGCTTACATGTATTGGAAAGAAACGGGCGACCTCTCCGTGTGGAAGGGCATTGCTCAAGATGCCCTCATCATGAACACAGACGACTTGCTTTGTGTCGGTGCAGTAGACAATATTCTTGTGTCTTCTACTATTGGCAGAAACAAGATGCTGATTCCTGGTGAAGTAATCAGTGCTATCATCAATGGCACGGACGAACTTCTTGAAAATCTCCGCAATATGGGCGTTGGCATCTATGCCACAGGTGGTGAAACGGCAGATGTGGGCGACTTAGTGCGTACCATCATTGTGGATAGCACCGTAACTTGCCGCATGAAGCGCAGTGAGGTCATCGACAATGCCAATATTCGTCCTGGTGACGTGATTGTCGGTCTCTCATCCAGCGGTCAAGCTACTTACGAAACAGAGTATAATGGTGGAATGGGAAGTAATGGATTGACGTCCGCTCGTCACGATGTCTTCGCCAAATATCTGGCTGAAAAGTATCCAGAGAGCTTCGACAAGGCCGTGCCCGAAGAATTGGTGTATAGTGGACACTATCAACTCACGGATGCAGTAGAAGGAAGTCCTGTCAATGCAGGTAAACTTGTGTTGTCTCCCACTCGTACTTATGCACCTGTAGTCAAAACGTTGCTCGACGAACTTCGTCCCGAAATCCATGGTATGGTGCATTGCACTGGTGGTGCTCAGACCAAAGTGTTGCACTTCGTGTCTGATAATTGCCGAGTGATCAAAGACAACATGTTCCCAGTGCCTCCTTTGTTCCGTGCCATCGCTGAAGAGAGTGGTGCAGACTGGAGTGAAATGTACAAAGTCTTCAACATGGGGCATCGTTTGGAAGTCTATCTTGCTCCAGAGCATGCAGAACGTGTCATTGAAATCTCAAAATCTTTCAACATTGATGCCCAAATCGTGGGACATGTGGAAGAAGGCACCAAATCACTTACTATCCGCAGTGAGTTTGGCGAGTTCAACTATTAGGTCATCGTAGTGCACTCGTCAATAAGTGCAATGCGAACCTTTAGTATCCACGAACTAAATCCCTTATGAAATATCTCTTTTATAGTGGTTTTTACTGCTGTATTGCTGTGATGATGCTCTGTAGTTGCAATGGACGGAACAAAGGTTCCGACAATAGTACAGAATCCACAGACTCTGCTTACGACATTTCCGACGACATACACGGAGACAGTCATAATTCAGCGGAGAATATGGAGGCTTCTTCCTCTGGTCGCATGAATACCGAAAATGGTGGAGATAGTGCTGGAATCGTCCAAGACATACTCTCGCCAGAAGATGAAGCCTATGAAGCTGGTCATTCTCAAGGATATGACGATGGCTCCGCTGATGCAGCCACTAGAAGTGAGCACGGCGCAAGTTTTGACGAAGACAATAAATATACCGGTAAAGTCGCAGAGCAATACGAAGAAGGATATAGTGCTGGATACAATGAAGGCTATAATGCTTTAACTCGTTAATAGCTGGTAATATCACGGTTTTCTCAAGAGAGTAGTTGAGTCGTTTGGGGATTTCCCCAACTTTTCAGAAAAAACTCCCACGTTCTTAGAAACTGCTTCGACAGTAGTGGGTAAAACTCCAAGATTCTTGAGCGAATGTCCGCGTCTCTCGTCAAACTCAAGGCACTTATTGGAGCTGTTATGCCGGTGCCCAATCTTTTTAACCCATAAACATAGAAAAATCTCCCATCATATATGGCTGAAACAACAACACTTCTCGAAAAACTCGATGCACTTGTAGCACGTTTTGAAGAAGTTTCTACCCTCATCACCGACCCTTCTGTCATAGCCGACCAACAGCGCTATGTTCGTCTGACCAAAGAGTATAAGGATCTCGAAGAACTCATGAATGCTCGTCAGGAGTATGCCAACCTTCTTGGCAATCTAGCAGAGAGCAAGAGCATTCTCATGACAGAGGACGATGCTGAAATGAAAGAAATGGCTCGTGAAGAAGTGGCTGCGTGTGAAGAGCGCATTCCCATTTTGGAAGAAGAGATTAAACTCATGCTTGTGCCCAAAGATCCTGAAGATGCCAAGAATGCCATTCTTGAAATTCGTGGTGGCACAGGTGGTGATGAAGCTGCACTTTTTGCAGGCGACCTTTTCCGCATGTACAGCAAGTATTGTGAAACTAAGGGGTGGAAACTCGAAGTTTCTAGTTTCTCCGAAGGTGCTGCTGGTGGTTACAAGGAAATTGTGTGCTCCGTAACAGGAGCCGATGTCTATGGCACGCTCAAGTATGAAAGTGGTGTGCACCGTGTGCAACGTGTGCCTGCTACCGAAACTCAAGGTCGTGTGCACACTTCTGCAGCTACAGTGGCAGTGCTTCCCGAAGCAGAAGCCTTCGATGTTGTTATCAACGAAGGTGAAATCAAGTGGGATACTTTCCGCTCTTCGGGTGCTGGCGGACAAAACGTCAACAAGGTTGAATCTGGTGTGCGTTTGCGTTACAACTGGAAGAATCCCAATACTGGTGTTGTCGAAGAAATCCTTATCGAATGTACAGAAACGCGCGACCAACCTAAGAATAAGGAACGTGCACTCGCTCGTTTGCGTACCTTTATCTACGACAAAGAGCATCAGAAGTATGTAGACGATATTGCTTCTCGTCGTAAAACATTGGTGTCTACCGGTGACCGTTCGGCAAAGATTCGCACTTACAACTATCCACAAGGTCGCATCACCGACCACCGCATCAACTATACCATTTACAATCTCTCTGCTTTTATGGATGGAGATGTGCAAGATTGCATCGACCATCTCATTGTGGCAGAAAATGCAGAACGATTAAAGGAAAGTGAGCTATAAAGACCACTTCCTTCAAAAACCAATATAAATAAGAACTAAACGAAATGAAAAGAACAATTCTCGGTGTTCTTGCCATCGTAGCTTTGATGGCTCCACAGCGTTCTCAAGCTCAAGTGAGCGACGTCAGTGTTATTGTGAGCCCCACTGCGGGTTACACTTTTTGGAATAAACAACTCAATGTTGGCAATTCTGCTTTCTATGGCGCGCGTGTCGGCTTTGGCTTCGGACCCATATTGGAACTCCGTGGTAACTATGAACGCAGTTTCGATCTCAAAGGTAAATTGCAAGGTACAGGCTGGAACGTAGCCAATGAGTTTGCCGGTAAACTCGAAAATTCAAAAATTACATACGAACGTATCGGGGGGGATCTCAAACTCAATCTTTGGAACAATGCTCGCTTCACTCCCTATGTTATAGGTGGTGCTGGTGTGCTCAAATTCCACTATGACGATGTCGTTAACGCTGGTCATCGTGTACACGAAGAGCAGCTCTATGGAAATGTTGGTGCTGGTTTGAAAATCAACATCGTTCCTCGAATTGCTTTCACGCTCGAAGCCCGCAATGTGTTCTTCAATGCAGCTCCTGGTAGCCAATATGTAGCGGCTGGTACAGAGAATACACTACAAAACTGGAGTGCTCTCGCTTCTCTCGACTTTTATCTAGGCGGTGTACCTGCTGCTAAGGATGAAGTGAGCCGAGCTTATCGCCAAACTTTTAGTGGTGGTTTCCGTGGTTTGCGCTTTGTTGCCGAACCTTCTGCAGCTTACCTCAACTTCCGCGACAATTCTAGTTTTGGTGACACTTGGATGCTCGGTCTCTCTGCTGGAGTTGACTTCTCTACACTCGTAGGTGTTCGTGGTTTCTACTATCGTGCTACCGATACTCCCGATGCGTTGAGCACGAAACTGAATGGAGGTCTTTCCATCTATGGAGCTAACCTTTTGACTCGTCTCAATGTACCTCGCGGCGTAACTCCATACCTTTCTTTGGGTGCTGGTTATTTGAATGTTGATGACAAGTATTCTCAACATGATGCACGTTTTGCCAACGCTAAGAGTGGCTGGTTTGCGCTTGGTGGAGGTGGACTCGAAGTGCCTTTGCACCGCATGGTGAGTGCCTTCGGTTCTGCTGAAGCAATGCTCATGGAGCAAGAAAATCCTAAACTTACGGAGGCTGCTAATCCCTCTTCCATCAAGGTGAACTGGATGTATCGCTTAGGTCTTCGTTTCAACTTAGGACTCAAAGCGAAGAATGGCACTGCTACTTACCAAAAGTTGGTACAAGCAGAGCGCGATCGCATGTTGGCGAAGGAGAAAATGCAACAAGTGGCAGTAGATTCTGCTGAACGTGTTCGTGTAGACACTGCTGTTGTTCGTGACGAAGTGAAAACTCGCTCTTCTGTTGTAGCTGACACCGCTGGTGTTGTGATTGAGGCTACTCCTCTTGTACCTGCGAAAGTGAAGTCTACTTTGCCTTTGCAAACCACTGGCAATGTGATTTTACTCAACGAGGAACAACTCGCGCGCATCGTACAACGCGTGCTTCAAGCTACACAACCTACTCAGGTGCAACCTGCTGGAACTTACAGCTCAATGTCAGATTTCGACAAGATTTTACTCATCATGGCATTGCGCAATAACGCTGTTCCTCAACAAGTGTTGCCACAATACTTCAGCATGCCTCAAATGAATGCTGCAGCAAAGAGCGGACGAAACAACAGCAACCAGCAGCAAATCCTTCTCTTGCAACAGCAAATCCAACAACTGCAGCAACAGTTGCGTCAGAATAAGGCGGCACAAAAGACTATTGAGAAGACCACCACTCGTGCTACTTCTTCTGTAGAGGTTACTTCTTCTGATGCTACTTCTGCAACTGCAGCTCAAGGTCAAACCCCAAAAGCAGATAGCACTTCCACCACTGGTGCTGTAGCGCAATAAGATGTCAAGGTGTTGTTTCGTATAAACCTCTGTTTATGAAAATATTTTCTCATCTTTGCCTTGGGAGCCTCCTGCTGTTGCTACCATCGATGGGACATGCAGCCAATGTCTCTCCAGACACATCGGCAAATAAAGTGACGCTATCTGCGTCCGACAGTTTGCTGGCTGTTGATGAAGACCAATTAGTCAAAGCCCTCATCAACATGGTGCACCAGCAACAACAAATGAAGGCGCAACATAATCGCCAAATGGCAGATTGGTTGCACACCCAGTTGTTGGTGGAAGCTCTGACACCTCCTACGAATGGAGAGGGGCCGGCAAACTCCGCCTCTCACCTGTCGGCTCGTATTGCTCAGTTAGAGCAGATAGTCCAACAGTTGACAGCCCAACAGCAACAAGCTCAGCAACTGTCGCCCCTACAGTCTGGTAAGCAACCAGCTAGCATTCAACAGGCTACTTCACCTGAATTGCAACAATTAATATACAATCAAACTCAGTTGTTGCAAATGATGCAGCAGAAGCGTCCTGAAATGAAGAGCAAGCAGACGGCAGTGATTCCAATTCCATTGCCCGTCAATGCAACGCGTGATGACAGTTTGACACATCAAATCAAAATGTTGCAAGCACAGCTGAAGGAACTGCAAACTAGCCCCAATGCTGTTGTTCAGGTGGATGTTCCACAGATGCAACGAGTTGCTCCAGTATTCTCGATGCAGCCTTCCCCTAGTCTCTTGACAATGAACGATTCATTGAAAGGTAAGTGGGTAGGGGAAGCTCCTACCATCGCAGTTGTACCTTTCGATTTCGAGCGTTCTGTATTTTTCCCTTTGAGTAGTTCTCGTTTGGGAAATGATGCTCAACAAAAGCTAGCAGAAACCTTGCAATTTCTCTCAGATTTTCCTCAAGAAAATATCGTTTTGCGAGGGTATGCTTCGCCCGAAGGCAATCGAAAGTTTAATCTTCGACTAGCACAAAAGCGCCAACAAGCAGTGCAAACTTATCTTGTGCAACATGGTGTAGCTCCAAGTCGCATCATTCTTTCAGACTGCGGTATCAACCACTCCGACTTAGCTGCGCAAGTAGTTCGAAGAGTGGACATCTCTTTGCAAAAGTAATTCTCCTATTCTTGCTTATCGCCTATCTATGCCTTGTGCATAGATGGGTGATTTTGCGTATTGTTTTCTAGTATTTTCCTGTTTATGCAGCTTCAAACAATTCTTTTGAAACCTCTTTTTTCTTTCTTCCTTCAAACTGCTCCACCGACGAAAGTCGTGGCTGATATCACCAAGCCTATTGATATCAATGAGCATAAAATCTTGACCCTGTTTGACGGTTGGAAAGAAGGGCTCATCAATTTCGGCATCCGCGTGCTCCTCGCCATCGTCTTCTTCTTCGTTGCTCGTTGGTTGATCAATGCTTTCGTCCGATTGTTGAAAGGCATCATGAATCGTCGTAATCTGACAGGGGTTGCCGTTTCGCTCATCAATTCCATCGTCATAGCCTTGCTTTATATCGCGGTGGGCATTGGCATTGTCAGCATCTTAGGCGTGAAGAGTGTAAGCCTTGCCGCTGTTCTTGCCTCCATGGGTTTGGCAGTGGGTATGGCTTTGAGTGGGCAGTTGCAGAACCTCGCAGGCGGTGTCATCATTGTCATCACAAAACCCTTCGGCATTGGTGACTTCATTCAAGCACAAAATGTAGAAGGAACCGTGAAGAGTGTGAATCTTTTTCACACCGTCATCACCACTATTGAGAATAAGGTCATCTTCATTCCCAATGGAGCGTTAAGTAGTGGGGTTATTATCAACCCTACAGCCCAAGATACCCGTCGTTTGCAATGGACTTTTGGCATCGACTATGATAGTGACGTGGATAAAGCACTTGTGATTCTTCGTCAGCTCTTGGAAGCCGATGACCGTGTGTTGAAAACAGAGGACATTTATATCGGAGTGTCCGCACTCAATGACAGCAGTGTAGACATTCTTGTCCGCGCTTGGGTGAATATTTCCGATGTACTTGCTGTGACGCATGGTTTCAATCTCACCGTGTTCCATGCTTTCAATGAAGCGGGCATCTCCTTCCCCTTCCCACAAGTTACGGTTAGCCAGCGAAAATAAGCGTACCACTTATCCCTTGGTGCTTACGATTGTGCTTTTCTTCCTCTTGTGTAACATATAAAAGCCCAAGAATACTTGCATAACCTCTCGAAAAAAGGTAAATTTGCGGTAATGTTTTATCATTAACCACAAAGTATCATCGTCAAGCACACACGTCAATAGTGAGAGTTTGGGAGAAACTTCTCTCAAACTCTTCACTAGATTTTCACTCATGACTCAGAAATTCTCTTTCTTTCCCTCTTGCGTTCTATGGCTCGTCCGTCCCGTGCTGCGGCAACGCGCCTTGGTCATTACGCTTGTGGGATTGGCGTTGAGCAATGCGTGGATTACTGAGCGTCCCAGTCACGACTATGTCTATTATGCCCTTGTGGCGTGGATGGATATTTATCTCGCGGCAGCTTTCGTGGAGCTGTCTGGGCAAATCACCACGAACGGAAAGTGGAAATTACTGCATCGATCGGTGAAAATCATAGTATATATCACCGCATATATGCTATGGAGTGTGGAAATCTTTTTGTTTGAGCGCTTCCATCTTTGCATTTCGCCCACTGTTATCCATCTTTTGCTAGAAACCACTCCGGCAGAATCTGGAGAATTTTTGGAAGGCTTGTTCTCCAACGACATCTTTGGGCAAGTATTTATTGCAACGCTATCTCTCGTCTTTACCAGCCTATTGCTCGAATTTTGCCACCTCATTTCTTTTCGAGGTTTATGTCGCAAACTTACTTTCAGCTTTTGGGGAAATTCAGGGTTTAGGGCACTTATTTTGGCAGTGTTTGTTGGAGCATTCGGAGCTTGGTGCAACCACCAGTTCAAGATGCTGCAATTTTTCTCCAATAGCCAGAGCGACCATGCTGAGACCGTTGCCGAGTCGGAATTCTTTACGCCCTATTATCGCAGCGTTCAAGCCATCCATCTCGTGCGCATGGCTGCTGATGAAACAGAGGCTCTGAAAGCACGCATGCAACACCTGCCTGTTTTGAAGGTGGCAGACAAGAGTTGTCCAAACATCGTGGTCGTCATCGGTGAAAGCTACAATAAGCATCATGCTGCGCTCTACGGATATGGCTTGCCCACGACACCACGACTCTGTGAACGTGCAAAGCGAGGGGAGTTGGTTGTCTTTGATGATGTCATTTCTCCGTGGAATATCACAAGCAATGCTTTTCGAGCCTTTCTCTCCACTCAAAGTGCCGATGAAGGAGACAGATGGACGGAAGGCGTCCTATTTCCAGCCTTGTTCAAGCGAGCAGGATTCGAGGTTGCCTTTCTCTCCAATCAGTTCTTCCATACCGTTTCGCAAGGAAGCATAGATTTCAACGGTTCCTTCTTCTTGAATGATTCAGAGATGGAGAACCTCTGTTTTGACCATCGCAATGCCTTTCGCAGCAAGAACGATGGCACCATCCTTAGTTTGTTGAAAGGTTTCACCCCTGGCGAGCGCAATCTCTATCTGTTTCATCTTTGGGGACAGCACATGGAGTACGATCATCGCTATCCTTCCGATCAAACCACCTTCACCCACCACGATATTCAACGTCGCGATTTGACTCAATCTCAACGAGAAATTGTGGCACACTACGACAATGCCACGCGTTGGAATGATGAAGTGATAAATCGCATCTTGCGAAATTTTGCGAATGAAGATGCCGTGGTAGTCTATTTTTCAGATCATGGAGAAGAAGTTTATGATGGAAGTCTTCCGCTTTATGGTCGCATCCATGACGAACAGCCCAGCCCAGAGGTGATTCGTCACGAATACGAAGTTCCTTTCATGATTTGGGGAAGTCGAAAGTTTCGTCGTTTGCACCCCGAACTCTTCGAGCGCATTCAGACTGCCCAACATCATCCCTTCTCTCACGATGATTTGCCTCATCTACTCTTAGGGCTTGCAGGTATCAAGACTTCTCATTATAAAGCCCATCGCGACCCACTCTCTCCCCAATTTCGTCCCCAACGCAGATTGTTGCGAGGAAAAATCAATTATGACGAAGTGATGCGCGCCTCTCGCCCCTAAGCCTCCACTTTTGCGGTCTATCTCTTTCTGTTGTGACGAATCTTCTTATTTCAATATGCTCACCAAATCCGATAATTATTTGCTAAAGGGCATCGCCATCTTGAGCATCATGTTGCACAATCTGTTGCATCTTTTGCCAAGAGCCGTTGCTGAAAATGAGTTTGAGTTTTCAGCGCGCAACATACATCGTGTTGTCTATGAGTTTCATCATAGTCACGACGTTTGGAGCATCATTTCAGCGTTGATTTCTCACTTCGGTCATTATGGTGTATCCATCTTCCTCTTCCTCAGTGGTTATGGTCTGGTGATGAAGTATGAGAAAAGTCCAGTGCAAGCCCCCTCGACACTTCCTTTTCTGTGGCAACACATGAAGAAATTGTGGGGACTCATGATTCCTGCTTTCGTGGTTGCCCTCTTTTTCTTGACAGATTGGCACACGTTTACCCTTAGTTTCGGAAAGAGTAATCCCTGGCTCACCCTCGCTTTCTTGGGCAACTTTTTCGAGTTCGACACGTTGCTCTATGGTCCTTGGTGGTTCTTCTCCTTGATGTTGCAATTCTATCTCCTTTATCGTATAGTGCTTTATCGGTGGAAAAATCCCCTCTTTCTTTGGAGGCTCGTAGTGTTGAGTCTAGTGCTTATGTGGTGGGCAAACGATGTACACCTACAGTTAAGCATCAGCCAAAGTTCACTGTTACGTTACATCCGTGTTTCTGCCCTCGGACATCTCCTTCCCTTTGCCATTGGTATCAGCGCAGCACGCGAGAGTGGGAGAGCGAAACTTGCACAGTGGCATAAGGCTTGTCCAAAAAGCCTGAGAAACATCATAGCCATTCTCACAAGCCTTCTCGGTGTTGTTTTGCTCTATTACTCAGCCTTCCATTTCACCTTCTGGCTCTTTTCTCCCCTCTTTGCCATCATGGCGGTAGTGCCGTTGACTACGTTGTTACAGCGTCCTGCACTGCGACTTGGATGGGAGCATTGGGGCTTCTATTCGTCTGTACTTTTTGTGTACCATCCCATCATTCGTGCTGAGATTTTACCTCGTGCCACGCAAGCCGCAGCGCGAAATGATGTTGCCACCCTCGGTTGGAGCATCGTTCTCTTCCTCACATTGGCTTATATCCTAGCGCGTGCCGATCGAAATGTTCGCCGTTGGTGGAAACTGTGGCAACAATCTCGATTCATCCCCCCTCACACTTCTTCCTAGGAAGCTGTCAAAAGCAATCCTAATAAGGGTTTCAACGCAATCACCAACATATTCAAACTCTGCATTATGCTCACTCACGAACAACGACAAGATATCAAGCAAGCCATCGACGTGATGCACCAAGGTGGCGTCATTCTTTATCCCACCGACACCATTTGGGGCTTGGGTTGTGATGCCACAAACCCCGAAGCCGTGGCAAAAGTCTATGCCATCAAGCACCGCGAAGATGCCAAAGCCCTCATTAGTTTAGTAGATAGTGAAGCCAAAGTAGACTTCTATGTGCCCGATGTGCCCGAAGTGGCTTGGCAACTGCTGGAATGCGCCACTCGCCCTCTCACCATCATCTACGACAATGTGCGCCATCTTGCTCCCAATCTGCTCGCGGAAGACGGCAGTGCAGCTTTGCGCATCACGCAAGAAGAATTTAGCAAAGAACTTTGCATGCGCATGAAGCGTGCAGTGGTCAGCACTTCTGCCAACATCAGTGGAGAAGCTGCTCCCCGTTGCTTTGCCGACATCTCTCCAGAAATCCTTGCTGCAGTCGACTATGTCTGCACCTCCCGTCGTGATGAACCCGACAATGGTGCGGCATCGTCTATCATCAAACTCACGGCATCTTCAGAAGTCACCGTGATTCGTCCTTGATGCCCAAGAAGAACTAGAAGTCCAAGAAGAACTAGAAGCCCTAGAATCTCTAGAAGAACTAGAATTCCTAGAATCACTAGAAGCTCTAGAACACTAGTAATGCTAGAATCCCTAGCCCTCTAACGTCTAATCTCTAACGTCTAACGTCTAAAATGCCTCTTTCTCCCAAAGAATTTTTTGAAAGCACCAAAGAGAGCATCGCTGCGCTTCCCACGCCGGCGCATCTTCGCATGCCCCATTGGCTCAAGAAGCTCACCAACGGTAGCATCACCCACAAGCAGTTCATCCTCATTCTTAGTTTTTTGGTTGGGATAGCTTCTGGCATAGCGGCAAATCTTCTCAAGTGGTTTGTCCATTTTGTAGAGCATTTGCTCACCCACAACTTTAATGTCGATAGTTCCAATGCCCTCTACCTCATCTATCCTGTAGTCGGCATCATCATTTCCGCACTCTTCATCAAGTTTATAGTGCGCGACAACATCGGTCATGGTATCACCAAAATCCTTTACGCCATCTCGCGCAACCAAGGGCACATCCGTTCGCACAACATGTGGTCGTCCATTGTCGCTTCCGGCATCACCATCGGTTTTGGTGGATCGGTTGGAGCCGAATCCCCCGTTGTGCTTACGGGTTCAGCTATTGGTAGCCGCATAGGAAGTTGGTTCCATCAAGACCACCGCACCATCATGCTTCTCGTGGGGTGTGGAGCAGCGGGAGCCATCGCCGGCATTTACAAAGCCCCCATCACAGGACTCGTGTTCACCATCGAAGTGTTGATGATTGACCTCACCATGTGGTCGCTCGTTCCCTTGCTCATCTCCTGCACCACAGCCGCATGCATCAGCTATTTTCTTTCGGGCAATGCCACCATGTTCCACTTCGATCTCAACGATCCCTTTGTCGTGGAACGTGTGCCCAGCACCATCTTGTTAGGACTGGTTTGCGGCTTCGTTGCTCTCTATTTCACGCGCTCCATGAATGCTTTTGAACAAGTCTTTGCCAAGTGCAAAAACATGATGGTGCGTTTTGCCCTCGGAGCATCGGTATTGGCAGCCCTCATCTTCCTCTTCCCACCGCTCTATGGGGAAGGCTATTCCACGATTTCTACCTTGCTCAATAGTCACGGAATGAGCGATGCCTCGTCTGTGATGAACAATTCGCTCTTCTATGGACACGACCAGTATTTGCTCGTCTTCCTCGCGCTCGTGGCTTTGGTGAAAGTCTTTGCTTCCACAGCCACCACGGGGGGAGGCGGTTGCGGTGGTACGTTTGCGCCCTCCATCTTCCTCGGAGGAGTCACAGGCTTCGTCTTTGCTGGAGTGTGGAATCTCGTACAGCCCTTTGGCATCGTTCTTCCCACCACCAACGCTACCCTTTATGGCATGGCTGCAGTGATGAGTGCTGTGTTTCATGCCCCTCTCACTGGCATCTTTCTCATTGCCGAACTCACTGGCGGTTATCAACTCCTCGTGCCGCTGATGATTGTCTCTTCAGTGAGCTATAGCCTCGTGCGCAGCATCGAACCCCACAGTATCTATGCCATGCGTTTGGCACGTCGTGGACAACTCCTTTCGCACCACAAAGACCAGGCGGTCATAGCCTTGATGAATCTCGATGACGTCATCGACAAGACCCGTCCGGTGCTGGATCCTGAAACCTCACTCGGTGATATGTTGCAAATCGTTTCTTCCAGCAAGCGTCTCCATTTCGCTGTGTGCAGTCCTGATGGAGCTTTATTGGGGCAAATCAATCTCAACAACATCCGCCATATCATCTTCCGTAGCGAACTCTACAACACCTTCACTGTGCGCGGTCTCATGTCGCAACCTTCAGCCACCCTGCGCACCGATGATGGTATGCTTGCCATTATGGACAAATTCCAAGTCGATGATGCTGGCACACTCCCTGTGGTCAACACCGAAAACCGCTTTGTGGGCTATGTGAGCCGCTCAGAACTTTACAGTGCTTATCGTGAAATCATGAAAGATTTTTCCGAAGAATAAGCCATAACGCACAAACTTTGCAATGAAATATCAGCAAGAAAGCATAAAGCCTTACTCCAACGAAGGAGCAAAAGGCGAACAGGTGGAACGTATGTTCGACCAAATCGCACATTCCTACGATTTTCTCAATCACACCCTTTCACTGGGCATCGACCACTCATGGCGCAAGGCTGCTATCGACTCTTTGAAGCCCTACGCTCCGCAGCGCATCCTCGATGTAGCCACTGGCACAGGCGATTTCGCTCTTATGGCAGTGGACCGTCTGCAGCCGCAATCACTCATTGGAGCTGACCTCTCAGAAGGGATGCTCAGCGTAGGTCGTGAGAAGGTGGAGCGCGCCGGAAAGTCCGACATCATTACGCTACAAAAGGAAGACTGCATGGCACTTTCTTTCGAGGATAACACATTCGATGCCGTCACTGTGGCTTACGGTGTGCGCAACTTTGAAGACCTCGACCGAGGACTTCGCGAGATGCTCCGTGTGCTCAAACCAGGTGGACGACTCGTCATCATCGAACTCACCAGTCCTGTTCGCTTCCCCATGAAACAGCTCTTCTGGCTCTATGCTCATGTGTGGATGCCCATGGTGGGAAAACTCGTTTCACGTGACAGCCGAGCCTATTCTTATCTGCCTGCTACGATGGAAGCCTTCCCACAAGGCGAAGTGATGCAAGGAATCATCGAAAAAGCGGGTTTTCAATCGGTGAAATTCCGCCGTTTCACTTTCGGACTCTCCACGCTCTACACGGCGGAGAAATAGCTTTTTTTTCAAAGAGTTATGGCTCATTCGCTTTCTCCTTCTTCCCAAGGTACTGCCTTTGTCGATGTATATGGGCTCATCGGCTTTCCGCTTGGGCATAGTTTTTCTGCAAAATACTTTGCGGAAAAGTTTTCGCGCGAAAGCATTGCTGCCACTTACGAAAACTTTGAAATGGAGCAACTGCCCGATTTGCACCAGTGGGCAATGGCACATCCCGATTTGCGTGGGTTCAATGTGACCATCCCTCACAAGCAAACCATTATTGCGCAACTCGATGCTTTGTCGCCAGCAGCTTCAGAGATAGGAGCTGTCAATGTGGTGCGTATCGTGCGCAGTGATGACGGAGAAGTGCGACTATTGGGCGATAATTCCGATTGGGTAGGATTCACAGAGAGTCTGCGCCCCTTGCTTCGTCCCGACATCCAGCGTGCCCTTGTGTTGGGCACAGGGGGAGCATCACGAGCAGTCGTTGTTGCGCTCCGAAAGTTAGGCATTCATCCCACCTATGTGAGTCGTTATCCCTTGCCCCAAGGTGTGGAAGTGGGTGGAGCAGTGGTACCGGTGCTCACTTACGATGCTCTCACGCCCGAAATGATGAAAACGCATCCTCTCGTGGTCAATACCACTCCGCTAGGCATGCACCCCAAAGTAGAGGAATCGCCAGCCATCCCTTATGCTTGGCTCACGTCAGCCCATGTGCTGTACGACTTAGTCTACAATCCCCTCGAAACGCGCTTCATGCAGTTGGGCAAAGCGCAAGGGGCTGTCGTGAAAAATGGACTCGAAATGTTGCACCTTCAGGCAGAAGCCGCCTGGGAGGCATGGCACACGCTTGCGCTCTAGAGTTTTTTTGTGAATGTCACCTTCCCCAAAAATAATCCAGCTCGGCTGTGGTAAGATCTGTTTTGCCACAGCCGATTGGGGATTATCCCAAATCGGTCATTAGACCGTTATAGACCTTATTTTCGGAGGTATCCTCTTAACACGCCCCCCACTGCAATGCCGATGAGGGCAAAGAGTAGGGCAGAGGTGAGTGAGTCACGCGGAGTCGTCGACGTGGCAGTGCGTTGTTGTTCTTGCCGCTCTCTAGCCCGAAACAAGGTATCGAGATGCACCCGATGCAGGGTGTCATGCACGAAGTGCCAATGTTCGTGTGTTCGCTCTTTCACCATTTGGTTGCCTTGCCAGTAAACACTGTCGTGAAGAAAAATACTATCGTGCTGAATGTGCCATTGTCGTACAGTATCGTGTTGGCTGAGGCGCACGGTATCATGCAGCGTCATTTGGTGATGAATCTCGCGAGTAGTGGTGCAACTGCCCATGATGAGCCAAATAATAAGGGCAAAGACGAGGTGAATGGTGGAAGATAAGTTTTTCATATTGAGTGATTTAAGTTTTCGCTCACTCTCCTGCGCCTAAAAGTGAGAGAAGGGTATTGTTTCTTTTGCAGGTTGCGCAGTCTGTAGATATCTGTATTAACGAACTTAAAAAACGCAGGTTTGCAGGTGTAAAAGATGCAAACTAATCTAGCTGCCTTGTAAAGCCTGCGATATTTCGAGATTTTCTTATGGGGCGTTTCTCGCCCACGCGCGTGACACGCGCGCATCCCTAGCGTTTTTGACTTTTTGCTTTCACAACCTTCACCGATAGCCCCAATTTCATACGATTTTGTTTTCTTTGCTTGCCTCTCTTTCTTGTCCCTCTGCGTGCTCTCTTTTTTCGCTTTTCGGGTCTATCAAAGGCATTTCATCGCTCTATTGTTAATTTTTGTCCGAAAATATCGTCTTATTCATTGTGTATCAATTTATTACAGAGTTTTCTGTGAAGGTTGTGAAAGCAAAAAGTGCAAAACTCCTGTAGTGTGCGCGTATGCGTGCGCGTGAGGATGCTAGTTTTAACATCTAGTAGCAGTGACTTTTTTCTGTTCGCTACGTTCTTCCTCGGAGTGCGTGCGATATGCGGAATCAGCAGCAGATTCTTTCCAAAAATGTTTTTGCGATAGTGGTATAGTCGTTCTATTGAGCAGTGCAGAAAACGTCCGACTTTTGCCGAAAAAACTCCCACGTTTTTCAGAAAATGTCCAACGTTTTTCCAAAAACGTCGGAGAATTTTTGAGAAAGCTCCCACGTTTTTTTGAGACACTCTACTTCTGTTTGCTATGCAGCGGTCTATTTGGACGCATGGTTTCTATTCTTGGCTGTTTCTTTTCGCCCTCCTTTTCTCACTCTTCAACCTAAATCGGTCGAACCCGAACAGATTGTGGATAAAAACGAGCGATTTGCAAATCGAATGAGCCAGAGATGAGAAGTTCTGTCGTAAAGAAAATGGTATACTCTAGTTTTTGAAAAGGAAAAATCGGAGACTTTGACTGATATGATAGCATCTTTAGGTATTTATGCGCAAATATGTTGGAATTTATCGTGAAAAATGCTATATTTGCAGTCATAATATCATAAAAACAACCGATGAATACATTCAGAAAATTATTGCTGCTCTGTTGCGCTTTGCTAGTGTCCCTAGCGAGTGTGGCTGCATCTTCGATGCCGCAGGTGAGCACAGACCAAGAGGTGCATTGGTATCTCTTGAAGTTTACGAATAGTGGAATGGTGGTGGAAGCTGCCAAAGCCAATGCCGGTGCGCGTCAAGCTGCAATGACGGGCATTGATGCTCAGTTGTGGAAAGTGGAAGGTTCTGCTGCCGCAGGTTACACGATTACCAACAAACTGGGGTTGCAACTCTATGTCACCAACACCCAAGAAATGGGGATGGTTGAGGCTGCGAAGCAACCCACCAAGAACAATAAATTTGCGATTGCTCCTTGCAAAACAGCGAATTTCACTTCATCGTTTGAAATCCATCCTAAAGCCAACGACCAAGTAGGTTTCAACCAATGGCAAGGAGCTGGTGCTGGACACGCCATAGGACTTTGGGGATCTAGCAAAGACAAAGAAGGTAACAATGCTTTTACCTTTGAAACTACTGCTGCCCTGGACGCTTATAAGAATCTCCCTCCTTTGGTGCCTTATCCTCAAAGCATCAAAATCGAACAAGGGAAGCATCTTGACTTGCGCACCTTGAAGGTCATCACCTCACCCGTTGATAGTTTGAAGGGCATGGTGCATGAGTTTTCAGAAGAGGTAAAAACTCGTTTGGGGCTCACGCTCTCTTTGCAATCTTCACCTGCCGCGGCAGCTGACGGCATGATTGCGTTGATTGCCGACAAGAGCATCGTGGGCACAGAAGCCTATACGCTCAAAGTCACCGAGAAGCATATCGAAATCAAAGCTTCTCATCGTGCTGGCTTCTTCTATGGCTTGCAAACCTTGCGTCAGCTCATGACGAAGGCTTTCTATGCCAAGACGGCTGCGCAAAGAGAGTGGAACATCCCTGTGCTTGACATCAAAGACAAACCGCTGTTGTCTTATCGTGGATATATGCTCGACATTGCTCGTCACTTCTTCGACAAGAACGAGGTGAAGCGCATTCTCGACATCATGTCGTTCTACAAGATGAACCGTTTGCACTGGCACTTGACAGACGACCAAGGTTGGCGCATCGAGATTCCCGAATATCCCAAACTTACGCAAGTGGGAAGCCGTCGCAAAGGCTCGTTTGTGAGCGATGGTATTGAAAAAGGCTTCTTTGACGACACGGAATATGGTCGTGGCATGTATTACACCCTCGACGACTTGCGCGAGATTGTAGCTTATGCTGCCGAAAGAAACATCGAAATCATTCCCGAAATCGACATGCCGGGTCACATGGTGGCTGCGCTTGCTGCTTATCCAGAGTTGAGTTGCTTCCCCAATCGCACGTATAAAGTTCGTGTGACTGCTGGTATCTCCAAAGATGTGTTGAACATCGGCGACGACAAGGTGATTGACTTCCTCAAAACGGTGCTCGACAATGTAGCGAAAGTGTTCCCCGGACGCTACATTCACCTCGGTGGTGATGAATGCCCCACCGACCGCTGGAAGGAAAATGCCCTTTGCCAACAACGCATCAAGGACAACAAACTCAATGGCGTGAACGAATTGCAGCCTTGGTTGGTGCACGAACTCGCTGTTTATCTCAAGAAGAAATACAACAAAGACATTGTGGCTTGGGATGAACTCATCGAGACCAAGACCGACAACTACTGGAATCGTCATAAGGGAGAAGTTTCTCCGCTCATCATGGCTTGGAATTTGGGACTTGATGGCACAAAACGATGGACTAACTGGACCGACATCTTGGCGGCTTCCAAAGGTTTCCACACAGTGATTGTACCTTACAACGTGCTCTATCTTGACTGGATGCAAGTGACTGCAGACCAAGCGGATGTCAATGAAGGCTACCGCGGAGGTTGGGGCGATGGTAGCGTGAACAGCGTTGAGAAAATCTACAACTTCGATCCGCTGGAACGTCTACGCTCTGCTGGTAAGACGGAATATGGTCTCGGTGTGCAAGGCAATATGTGGACAGAAACCACCAACAACAATGCAGAATTGGAATACCAACTCTTGCCCCGTTTGTTGGCTATCTCAGAAATCGGTTGGTTGCCAAGCAACCAAAAGGATTGGTTGAGCTTCTTCTATCGTCTGCAAAATCACAGTCGAGTGTTTGAAGATCGCAATTTGACCTACGCAAAGCATTTCTTCTTGAAAGAAGAGAAAGCTCCGCTCCAAGAAAAGATAGACGAAGCTGAAAAGTTGTTGGCAGAGACACACGCTGACGAAGTGGGCTATGTGTCAAAAGCTACTTTCGATGCTTTGAAAACCGCTGTGACCACTGCCAAAGCGGCTGCGGCATCTGACGAAGCACAACAACTGGAAGCAATGACACAAGCGCTTGACACATTCAAGGCTGCCCCCATCACACAGCCCGTTGCTGGAAAGGTGTATCGCTTGATGTCTGCGTCTACCTACTACAAAGCGAAGTTTGCTGGTGCAACACTCTATGCCGACGGCAGAAATGCGCTGAGAGTGCACTACACTGATCAGCAAATGCCCGAAGAACTCTTCACTTTTGTGACAGCCAAAGAGGGATGGACCTTGAAATCGCTCCACAACAATCGACAAATCCAAATGGGGTCTTATGATCAACCATTGCGATTTGTAGGACAAAATGGCACTCCCATCCGCATCGACCGCGCTGCTGTGCCTGCGCAGCAATATGACTATGTGCCTGGTGCTGTGGTGTTGTCTAAAGTGCAAGGATACAATGCAACTGCTACTGGTAAGGTGCAAAGATTTTTCATCAAGTCGTTCGGTGGAGATCGTGATAACGACGTGCCTTCAGAGAATAAGGTCGTAGCTTTCGACAATCCCACCTTGTGTCATGCTGGAACATGGCGCATTGTTGAGGCTGACTTCCAGAAGATGCTCGCTGCCTTGTTGCAACGTTGTGACCATCTCGTAGAAGACGTGGTGCCCAATGAAGAAGGACAATTCACACAAACGGCTATTGCTCAACTACAAAAAGATCTCGCTCCTGCTCGTACATTAGTGACTCAACATGCTGCGGTTTCGCAAGAGGTGTATGTGTCTTACGTGAAAGTGTATGAGAAGTTTTTGACTGCTCCTAAGACTACGGCATTGGATGCACTGTCTTCCGACCATTATTATGTGATTCGCAGCGCAAATCCTCGTACGGCTGGTTTTGTGGCAAGTATGAAAAACGGAGTAGTGGAGGCTGAAGAAGTGGCAAGTGCTGCGGTGACTCAGGATATGCCTTCTGTGCTGTGGAAGGTTGTGCGTCAAGATGATGGAAGTTTTGTGCTGATCAACAAAACAGAGCAACAATATGCAGTAGTACACAAGTCGTCTAATAGCGAAAGTGTTGTAGCGAACAACGCTTCCTTTATGTGGCAACTGAAATATCGCAAACAAGGCGACGTAACAGGCTTCTGGATTATAGCAGGTACATCCAACTATGGTTGGTATATGCCTGAGAAAGCCACATCACACATCACCTTGCGTATACCCAATCAGTGGAACAATTATTGGAAACTAGAACCAACTGCCATTCCTACTGGTCTGGAACGATTGCCCGTTTTTGAAAGTACTTCTGGTGTGATCTACGACCTTTCTGGTCGTGTGGTGAGCACTCCCCAACATGGCGTTGTGATTGATGCCGCTGGTCACAAGCAAGTGCGATAAATTCAAACAAGTTCTCTTGTGGCACTCTGTCTTCGCTGCACGATATGGACAGATGCCTATTTCCTAATACAACGACAGCGTCAAAACCTATGAGTTTTGACGCTGTCGCTTTTTTATGTCTTTCGCAGGGTGTAACGCGTAAAAATAAAAATCGTGCGTTAGAGCGAAGAAAAAGGGGGATTAAGGAGATTGTATATGCGTGCGTTCTTGTGGCGGCTTACTCTCCGCAGAGTGCTTCGTAGACAGGCATAAATTCTTGCGCTGCAAGATAGGCAAAAAAGCTAATCAGAAGAGTGCTGTGTCGACGAAAGAGGGGGCGATACTCTTCATCTTTCTCATGTTTCTTTTTGCGCTCAAACTGAATGCGCTCGATGATGCTGCTGATAAAACCAAGAGTGAACACGGCAAAAAGGATGTAGTGACGCATAATCTATAGGTATGTTAGGAAATAAGTGTGCTTAAGAACTATGTTTCGTAGCAAAGATAGAAAAAATAGGTGACAGTGCCAAATGAATCATGGGGGTATGACGAGAAATGTCTTTGACGCAGCTTGATAGTAGGGTAGATGACTCTTTCTGGACTTCTGAACGATGGTTTGAAAAACGGCAATTCCCACTACTCACAATCCGTGAGTAGTGGGAATTTTGAGGTAGAATAGTGGCTAGTGTGCAACTAGAATCTGTAGGTAGCCGTGAGGTTGATGTTGCTAGGTGCACCAGGGAACGAACGGAAGCGATCCAGACCACCGATGTAATAGCGTTTGTCGAGCACGTTGTTCCAGTTGAGTTGCAACTGCATATCTCTCACTTTGTAGTAGAGCGCGAGGTTGAGCAAAGTGTAGCCAGGGTAAGCGACCGGTAGTGCTCTTCTGCCCACTTGTCCCTCACGACGGCTTACGCCATTGACGCCAAGTCCAAAACCTAAGTCGCGGAACGCACCAGAGGGGATGATGAATTTCGTCCAGAGGTTGGCAGCGTGACGAGGAGTACCAGGACGTTGGACGTTGAGGTCTTTAGTGCCAGGAGCCGCCTTGGTGATTTCAGCAACGTTGTAGGTGTAGCTTGCCATAATGCTCCAATAAGGAAGAATGCGACCCGATACATCGAATTCCACACCGCGAGACACTTCTTCACCAATGGCTACCAGCAATCTAGGTCTTGCAGGGTCGCCTGCATTGTAAAGACTATTGTTTTTGCGGATTCTAAAGAGTGAAGTAGTCACGCTCAAACGCTTGTTGAGATATTCACCTTTAGCACCTACTTCCCACAGTTCGCTCTTCATTGGGTCAAATGGACCTCCCGCTTCGGGATCACTTTGACGAGCAACAGATTGAGGTTCGAAACCGCGAATCCAAGAAGCATAAACGTTGGTAGAAGGAGTGAGCGCGTAGACCAAACCTACACGAGGAATGAAGGCACTTTGTGTGGTCTTCTTTTCAACACCCTTGTTTCTTGTGACATCAGTGAACCATTCCACACGTGCGCTCAGCAGTGCTTGCAAGCGTCCCCACTGGAGTTGTTCTTGCAAATAAACACCATTAGAGTAGGTGCGTATAGCATCGCCTTGACCATTGGGGTTTCCAGCACCACTTGTGTAGATATACTTAGTTACATCTTGGATGCGATTACCCATAGTTGAGTTCAGATCGAAACTAGGAACGTTGGTGCGTGGGTTGCCGTTTTTGTCTAGAATGAACTTATCGAGATATTTAGCATCTTTGGCAAGTTTGTCTTTGTCGAAATCGCCTGTTGTGCCGTCCTTTAGTAGGTATCCACCAGCCGAAAGGGAACTAAGACCGGGAGCAATAGCGGTGTTGAAGTAATCATATCCCAAGAGGAGTTTGTGCTTCGCTGCGCCTGTGGCAACATCCCAAGTGAGGTAGTTGTTGAAGTTGTTGGCGGTGATGTGGCGATAGCGTTTGTCAAATCTCATTTCCACCTTTGTAGGATCTTCTGTGCCATTAGCCATCAGTTGATAACGGTGTTGTGTAGTGTGTTCTTCGCCTCTATTCCACATAACTAGAGTAGAGATAGGTGCTGTTGAAGAGCAAACCTTTTGCCAACTGGTGAGAGAGAGCAAACGAGAGGTTGAAGGTATTTTCGCTCAGATAGTCGCTAGCCGCCCCTAGAGAGGAGTAGTAAGGCACAGCAAAGATGTCACCTTTGGCAGGTAGGGAAAGTCCTCTGTCGGGATTACCCATATTGTTGTTGTAAGTGATGTCGGCGTTGAGCTGCGTGCGATCGGAGAAGATGTAGGTGAATGAGGGAGCAACAATGAAGGTGGTGACTCCTTGAAGGTCGCGGAATCCATCGGTGTTTTCATAACCGAGGTTCAAGCGATAGAGAATGTTTTTCTTCTCGTTGAGAGGTCCAGTGAAGTCAGCATATACATTGGAGGTGTTGAAACTTCCTGCAGTGAGCGACACCGAACGACGTACGACGTCAAGAGGTTTCTTCGTCACACGGTTCACTACACCACCAGGTGCAGCATTTCCAAAGAGAGCAGAAGCTGGACCTTTGATAACTTCCACGCGCTCGATATTGGCGAGAGAAGATTGACGCCACAATGGAGTAAGTCCGCGCATACCATTGAGGAGGTTACCCGAGTTAAGGTTACCCAATGAGCGGAAACCACGAATGCTGAAGTCGTTGTAGGCAGAATATTGACTGATACCACTGATGTTTTTTACCACATCGTTTACGGTGATAGCACCTTGGTCGAGCACAAGTTCTTTGGTCACATAACCAATGGACTGTGGCACGTCTTTGAGGGCGGTTGCCGTCTTGGTGCCGACAAACGAAACGGAGTTTTTGTACGATTGTTCGCGACGACCCATCACATCGACCGTGGGGAGAGCATCAGAGCGTTCCTGCAAGGCAAAATTGACACCTGTATAACTCTTGTTGCTGAGTTGAAGTGTGCGTTGTTGAGTGGCATAACCGATGGCATGAACGAGGATTGTCGTTTCACCACTAGGCAATTCACTGAGCGTGAAATAACCATTGGCTTTGGTGCGAACAGCACGCTTCATACCTTTCACCGTGATGGTAGCTTCGTTAATGGGATTGCCGTTGTTGTCGGTGATTTGTCCACTGATTTCAGCAAAAGCTCCTTGCTTGGGTTCGGTGCCGTTGGCTGTGCGATTTACGAGTGTGTCGTTTGCTGCTGTAGTGGCATTGTTGGGAGTTGCATTGCCACTCAATTTGCTGTCGCCATTTGCGTTGCTAGCAAACGAAGCGGCAGGAATGGTCATGGCTGCGGCAAGCAATG
>ERZ772942.193-NODE-193-length-26497-cov-4.326148_pt1 | contig 26497 bp, 23 predicted proteins | sample MGYA00511135_ERZ772942 | MGnify/ENA primary metagenome ERZ772942 (study PRJEB29015, sample SAMEA2738099) | human oral metagenome | biome: human oral; feature: human-associated habitat; material: saliva | place: China | collected 2265 ... | reverse complement strand
CAACGCTATATGCTGACACTGAGATTTTGGAAAAATATAGCTTAGAGGTTCCTTTTGTAGAAAGAATAAAAAAAGATTTACAAGAATATACAATTCCATTATATGTAGCGGAAGATCGTTACCATGTGATGGAAAATGTGTATATTAAAGATAATTTATTTGGTCAGTTAATCTATCATGAAGAACAGGGCTGGTCATTAGATATTTATAAACGGAAAACAGATATACTATAGAACGTTCTTAAGTGAAGTGGCTTACTTTCTTTAGGAACGTTTTTTTGATAGAATAATTGTAATCAATAAGAAAAGAGGTTAGGTCATGTATTATGTAAAAAATCAAAGAAATGGGAAAGAAATCTATGATGCAACAACAAATTTGGCCATTGAATATTTTTTATTAAATGAGAAAAAATTAGATGAACCGATTTTGTTATTTTATGTAAATGAAAATGCGATTATTATTGGGAAAAATCAAAATACTTATGAAGAAGTCAATCAAGATGGAGTTGATTCATTAAAAGTCCAAGTTGTTAGACGTTTTTCTGGTGGTGGAGCCGTTTATCATGATATGGGAAATATTTGTTTCTGCTTTATTACAGAAGATGATGGAGATAGTTTCCGTGATTTTGGGAAATTTACACAACCGGTTATTCGTGCACTACATAAAATGGGAGCAACTGGTGCTGAACTTCAAGGAAGAAATGATTTACTCATTGATGGAAAGAAATTCTCAGGAAATGCAATGTACTCAAATAATGGTCGTTTAACAGCTCATGGAACATTGATGCTAGATGTGGATGTAACGATTTTACCGCAATTATTACGTCCAAAAGCTGATAAAATTGCATCAAAAGGAATTAAATCTGTTCGTTCACGTGTCACAAATATTAAACCTTATTTGGCAGAAGAATTCCAAGATTTAGATATTTTACAATTTAGAGAAGTGTTATTAAAAAATATTTTCGAAGTGGAAGATACTTCACTCATTAAAGAATATGTTTTGACAGAAGAAGATTGGGAAAAAATTGAAGTGTTGAGAAAGACCTATTTTAATAATCCTGATTGGAACTATGGAAAAAATCCAAAATTTGCGTTAACACAATCGAAACGTACATCAGCAGGACAAGTTGAATTCCACTTAAATGTTGAACAAAATCATATTAAAGAGATTAAAATTAATGGGGATTTCTTTGGCCTTGGAGAAATTAGTGATGTAGAAGAAAAATTAACAGGAATTGAATATCAAAGAGATGCAGTTTCTAAAGTATTTGAGTCCATTGATGTTCGTAAATATTTTGGAAATGTGGCTGCTGAAGAATTAGTAGATTTATTATTGAGCTAACACGAATGATAGAAAAGGTGTTATTACTTTACATTCTATGAAAATTCGTTACAATAGTACTATTCTTAAAAAAATAATGAATGAATTTCTAAATGTAATGTAAGTGAGGTGAATATTATGGAAATGGAACGTATTAATGATGATACTATTTTAGTAAGAATTGAAAATGAAGATTTACAAGAACGTGGCACTTCTGTTTCAGAATTATTAGCTAATCCTACAGAAATAGAAGAATTTTTCCATAGTATTTTAGTAGAAATGGATGTCATTGATCAATTTGAAGATTCTGAGGGTATGAGTTTCCAAGTGATGCCAAATCCAGAAGGTATTGAATTATATGTTACCAAATATGTTGAAAAGAAAGATATTGAAGCAGATAGCGAACGTTTTGTTCGAAATTTAGTCGATACGATTCAACATTCTTTAGGACATCGAATGGGAAAACCAAAAAAAGAGAAAAAATTAGAAGCTCCGGTTGAAAAAGAAAAAACATTGGAGCCACTGGATTGTACAGTATTTTTTGACTCATTTGAGGATTTTGTCCAGTTAGCAAAAATGTATCCATATAATGTTCAAAAATCATCTTTATATCGATATAGTAATTATTATTTTCTACATGTATACCAAGATGTTTTTGGAGGAGAAGATTTCACTGCAGATTTAGCACTTTTAAGAGAATTTGGAGAATTTTCTAGAGTATCTTGGGAAGTTGTTCAAGAATATGGTGAAGTGATGATGAAAGAAAAAGCGATTGAAACAGCTAAAAAATATTTTAAATAATGTAAATAGTGGAAGTGAGCAAAAACAAATTCTGTTGTTTGCTGACTCCACTATTTTTATAAAGGAGTACAAATGATGAATGAAACGATTCAAACACAATTAAATCACCGAAGTATTCGAGCGTTTAAAGAGCAAGAGTTAACAAAAGACGAAGTGGAATTATTAGTAGATGTAGCAAGACATACTGCAACGAGTAAATTTATGCAAGCTTATTCAATTATTAGTATTACAGATCCAACATTAAAATCAGCCTTTGCTGCAATTTCAAAACAATCATATGTTGAAAAGAATGGGCATTTATTTTTATTTGTAGTAGATTATCACCGTAATGTTCAATTAACAAAAGCGCAAGATAGACCAGCCAAATTACAAGGAACAGCAGATTATTTTATTGCTGGATTAACGGATGCAACGATTGCTGCTCGGTAGTAGCGGCTGAATCACTAGGAATGGGAACAGTATTTTTAGGAAGTTTACATAATGATGCTCAGCAAATTATCGATTTATTAGGATTACCAGAATATACATTCCCAGCAGTTGGTTTAGCAGTAGGATGGCCAGATCAAGAGCCGCAATTAAAGCCCCGCTTACCAAAAGAAATCATGTATATGGAAAATCACTATCAAGTATTAGAAAATCCATTAAAAGATATTGAAGCGTATGATGAAGAAATAACAGGCTACTACGATACAAGAGATTTAAATAATCGAGTAGATCGATTCAGCAAACAAGTGGCGGACAAAATGGAAACATTACCTCCAAAAAGATTAGCACTATTAGAAGTTATTCAGCAACAAGGATTTTTGAAAGAACAATAATAGATTTTTTTGAATGAACTGATTACAATTAAAATAAAATTGAGTAAAGAAAAGAGGATAAAAATGGATATTAAAGATTTTACAGAACATGAACAAAAACAAATAAATGCGGGATTAACGACTTCTGTCATTACAGATAAAGAAGCGGCAAAAAAAATTCTTGAATTAGTACCTAGCGAATGGATTAAGAAAATTCCATTTTTAGTGAGAGCCCATGCAACAACAAGAACTGTAGCAAGAGTGGCGAAACAATATCCAGAACTTTATGCAGTAGCAAAACAAGGAGGACCTTTACCTGAAAAGGAAAGAGAAGAATTAAGAGAAATTATGACAAATATTTTTGCAGAAAAAATGAATAAGCATAAAATTAAATAAACCAAAAAGCCCAGCCATATTTTTCATGGCTGGGCTTTTTAACTTTAAATGTTTAAACTGTCATAAACTGATTGTTTCATTTCTGAAATTTCAAGTACTCTAGTGTGTCGGATTTCTGCTTCTAATACACTTGTTACTGCTTGAGGAATTTCTACTCCGCTTAATTGACGTACTTCATCAATTAATTGTTGATCACTCAAAGCGGTAACGTCTGAGTCTTTTACAGCCGATACAACACTTTGTGGGAATTTGTATGGGCTTGCTGTAGATACAATGACTGTTGGAGTGTTGTCTTTTGTTTCTTGTTGATATTTAGTATAGGCACATTGAGCAACAGCTGTATGTGGATCTAATAAATAGTTTTCATTGGTTAAAACTGATTCGATAGTTTGAGCTGTTTCTTCTTGGCTAGCACGAGCAGCATAAAACTCTTCGTATGAGTGTAACACTGCTTTTTCGATATGATAGTGACCATTGTTTGTTAATGAATCCATTAATGCTTTTGTTTCTTCGGCATTGTTTCCTGTCATTTCGAAAATTAATCGTTCTAAGTTACTAGATACTAAAATATCCATACTTGGTGAACTTGTTACTTCAAATTTTCTTTGACGGTTGTATGTCCCTGTATGGAAGAAGTCTACTAATACATCATTTTCATTGGATGCACAGACTAATGTTTTGATTGGAACTCCTAATTGTTTTGCATAATATGCTGCTAAAATATTTCCGAAGTTTCCAGTTGGAACGACAACATTCATAGCTTCTCCGATGTTAAGAGCACCTTGTTTTACTAATTGTGCATACGCATAAACATAATACACAACTTGTGGGCATAAACGACCAATATTGATAGAGTTAGCAGAAGAAAGTTGGAAACCTTTTTCTGCAAGTGTTTGGTTTAAAGTTGCATCATTAAATAGTTTTTTCACCATTGTTTGAGCATCATCAAAGTTTCCTTTAACTCCATAAACAAATGTATTATCGCCAGCTTGAGTAACCATTTGACGTTCTTGAATCGTACTTACTCCACCTTTTGGATAAAAGACAATAATTTTTGTATGAGGCACATCTGCAAATCCTGCTAAGGCAGCTTTTCCTGTGTCTCCAGAAGTAGCTGTTAAAATGACGATATCTTTGTCTTGTTGATTTTTCTTAGCTGCAGTTGTTAATAAATAAGGTAAAATTGATAAAGCCATATCTTTAAAGGCAATGGTACGTCCATGGAATAATTCCATAATATAGGCATTGCCAACTTTTTTAACAGGGGCAATTGCTGGATCATCAAAAGTTGTATCATAAGCAGAATGAATACAATGTTGTAATTCTTCATCTGAAAAATCAGTTAAAAATGCTTTTAAAATAGGGAATGCAATTTCTTGATAAGATTGGTGTTGCAATGTTTCCCAGTTCAATGATAATTGTGGCATTGTCGTTGGAACGTATAACCCTCCATCTTCAGCAATCCCTTTTAAAATTGCTTGAGAAGCTGTTACACGATTATTTTTATCTCGAGTACTAATATAGTGTAATTCTGTCACAATTTATCCTCCTTTATCTCTTCTAATGCTTTGTATTTTACCATAAGTTTTTCCATGTGCCTACTAAGTTGAATAGTATCGTTAAAAGAGAAACCATAAAAAAAGAGGGTAGAATTTTATATTCTAACCTCATAAAAAAATTATGCTTCATGTCTGAAATAAGTTTTATTTTTTAAACTCTTTAATAATAATAATCCAAAAACAGTTGTAAAACTGATTTTAATCAAATCTGGCAAAATAAATGGAAGCACCACGAGATTGATAGCTTTTGAAAAATCTGCATGTGTAATCAGTATAAAACCAATTACTCCACCAATAAATAGAGCAACTTCTCCTAATAGATTTGCTAAAAAGAGACGAACGGCATTTTGTTTTCTTTGTGCAATGATAGAAGTAACGAATGCACGAATAGGGAAGAAAACTAGAAAACCAGCAGTCGGTCCAAAGAAAGCTTGAAATCCACCTTTTCCGCCTGCAAAAACAGGAAGTCCAATGGCACCTAATAATAAATAAAGCACAATGGCAAGTGTGGCTTCTTTTGGACGATAGATGGTAGCAACTAATCCAATGGCTAAAGTTTGTAAAGTAATAGGAATAGGGCCTAAAGGAATTTGAAAGGGTGACAATGCTGCCACTAGTGCTGCTCCTAATGCGATTAATGTTAAAGAATATGTTTTGTTCATAATTGTTAACCTCCTAAACTTGAACATGGTAACAATATAAAGGAGTTTTACGTCATTGTCAATCTTTTTAGTAAAAAATTGATAGGATTGTTTGAAAAACATTCTAAGCATTGATAGAATAGATACAATACTTTTATGAAATAGGAAGAGGAGTGAAAAGATGTTAAAGAAAATAGTTCCTTATTTTTCAAAATATAAATATTTCCCATTTTTAGCATTTTTATCCATTTTAGTGGAAGTTGTCTGTGAAGTTGGGCAACCGATTATTATGTTAAAAATTATTGACGAAGGAATTCCAAATCGAGATACTTCTATGATTTTATGGTATGGAATTTTAATGATTATTGTTGCGATGATTTCCCTTGGAGCTGGGGTATTAGGAGCGAAATTTGCTTCTATTGCAGGAACCGGTGTTGCGAGTGAATTAAGAAGTGCGCAAATGAAGAAGATTCAAGAATTTTCATTTAAGAATTTAGATTTCTTCTCAAATGCATCTTTAATTACACGTATGACGAGTGATGTGACAAATGTTCAAAATACAGCGATTATGACGATGCGTATTTTAGCACGTGCACCAATGATGTTTTTATTTGCATTCTTTTTTGCAGTATCATTGAATGCACAGTTGTCATTAGTCTTTGTAGTAGCCGTTCCATTTTTAGTAGTGAGTTTAGCACTTATTATTTCAACAGCATTTCCTCGTTTTAGACTATTACAACAAGCAACAGATGGTATTAACCGTACTCTACAAGAAAACTTTATTGGAATTCGAGTGGTAAAATCTTTTGTTCGTGAACCTTTCGAACGTGTGAAGTTTGGTGTTGAAAATACAAACTTTAAAACTCGTGCCTTACATGCAATGTATGTCATCGTTTGGAATAACCCGATTATGCAATTAACCGTTTATGCCTGTACGATTGCAGTGATGTGGTTTGGTGGGAATTTTGTAATGCATGGTGAAATGACAACAGGAGAATTAATTAGTTTCATTTCTTATATTACACAAATCTTAATGTCCTTAATGATGATTTCCTTTGTTTTTGTGATGTTAACAATGACAAAGGCTTCAATGGATCGTATTTTCGAAGTGATTGAAACAGAAGTTGATATTGTGGAACCTGAGCAAGTGATTCCAACTGAAATTACTCGTGGGGATGTAGAGTTTGATCATGTTCATTTCTCATACGGAAAAGATCAACAAGAAGAAGTGTTAAATGATATTCATTTTTCAGTGAAAAGTGGACAAGTTCTTGGAATTATTGGACCAACAGGTTCTGGTAAAACATCTCTTGTTCAATTAATTCCTCGATTGTATGATGCAACGGCAGGAAGTGTTCGAGTTGCAGGAAAAGATGTTCGTGACTATGCCTTTTCTGATTTACGAAGCCAAGTAGCGATGGTTCTTCAAAAAAATACACTGTTTTCTGGAACCATTCGAGAAAACTTATTATGGGGAAATCCTCATGCAACTGAAGAAGAAATGATTCAAGTAGCTAAATATGCTCAGGCTCATAATTTTATTATGGAAATGCCAGATGGATATGATACAAAAGTAGAACAAGGAGGAAGAAATTTCTCTGGGGGGCAAAAACAACGTTTATGTATTGCAAGAGCAATGTTGAGAAAACCAGCTGTTTTAATTTTAGATGATTCAACTTCTGCGGTAGATACTTCAACTGATTCATTAATTCGAGAAGCATTCTTTAATCATTTACCAGATACAACTGTTATTATTATTGCGCAAAGAATTTCTTCTATCCAAGGTGCAGATAAGATTCTTGTATTAGAAGATGGAAAAATAAATGGAATTGGAACGCATGAAACATTAATGGAAACAAACGAATTGTATCGTGAAATTTATGAAACTCAAATGGAAGGGGCGAAAGTAGATGAGCGCTAAAAAAATTGGACCAAAACGTCCTGAAAATTTAAAGCAAACATTAGCCGACTTATGGAGCTATTTATGGAAAAGTAAGTGGAGTCTTTTCGCTGTTCTTCTATTAGTTGTGTTAGGAAGTGCCGCAGGAATTGTAGGGACTTACTTTATTCGTCCGTTGATTAATGATTTTATTGCGACAAAAGATGTTGCAGGTCTAGCCAAAATGCTAGGTGTCATTGGGATAATTTATATTATTGGAGCGATTGCGAATTATTTCTCTGGTAAAATTATGATTACGATTGGTCAACAAACGATTGAAACAATGAGAAAAGATTTATTTGACCATATTCAAACATTGCCGATTCGTTTCTTTGATACGAATAAGCATGGAGATTTAATGTCACGCTTTACAAATGATTTCGAAAATATTCAACAAGCATTTAATAATAGTATGTTGATGATTGTCAGCTCTTTATTACAATTGGTCTTAACATTTATCATGATGATTATTCTATCTCCAATTTTAACAGGTATGTTAATCGTTATGGTCTTCATTATGTTTGCGATTGTTAGAGTAGTAGCAGGTCGTTCGGGTAAATTCTTTGCTGAACAACAAAAAGTTTTAGGGCAAGTGAATGGATTTGTGGAAGAACATATTGAAGGGCAAAAAGTTGTTAAAGTGTTCAATCATGAAAAATTAGTCTTAAAAGAATTCGAAACTTTAAATTCTCAATTAAGAGAAGCAGCAAATCAAGCGCAATTTAATTCAAATATTATGTTCCCCATTTTAGGTAATATTAGTTATATTAATTATGCTTTAACTGCTTCAGTTGGTGGATATTTAGTCGTATTCCAAGGGATGGATGTTGGGGCGTTAGCTTCATTCTTGCAATATTCAAGAACCTTTGCTCAACCATTAGCGCAAATGTCACAACAAACAAATGTCTTATTAGCTGCATTGGCTGGGGCAGAACGTATTTTTGCGATATTAAAAGAAGAATCTGAAGTGGATGAAGGAACGGTGACTTTAGATCAAACCGATTCGAAACAATGGTATTGGGTAAAAGGGGAAGAAAGAATCCCTGTTGTTGGAAATATTCAATTGAATGAAGTGGATTTCAGTTATGTTCCAGATGTGCCTATTTTGAAAAAAATCAATGTTTGGGCTGAACCTGGATTAAAAGTAGCCTTTGTTGGTGCAACGGGCGCTGGGAAAACTACGATTACAAATTTAATTAATCGATTTTATGAAATTGATAATGGAGAAATTACGTTTGATACAATTCCAATTACGGAAATTAAGAAAGATGATTTACGTAAAACAATTTCGATTGTATTACAAGATACGCATTTATTTACTGGTTCGATTGCAGATAATATTCGTTATGGGAATTTAGATGCAACAGATGATGAAGTGGTAAAAGCTGCAAAATTAGCTAATGCACATGGATTTATTAAACGTTTACCTCATGGGTATCAAACGGAGATTACTGGTGATGGTGAAGGTCTTTCTCAAGGACAAAGACAATTACTTGCGATTGCTAGGGCTGCTGTTGCAAATCCAAAGGTGTTAATTTTGGATGAAGCGACTAGTTCGATTGATAGTCATACGGAAGCATTGATTAGTAAAGGGATGGACCAATTGATGGAAGGTAGAACTTCGTTTGTAATTGCCCATCGTTTATCAACGATTCGTAATGCGGATGTGATTATGGTAATGGATCATGGTGAGATTATTGAGCGTGGAAACCATGAAAGTTTAATGGAAAAACAAGGTGTGTACTATCAATTGTATACGGGGCAGCTTGATTTAGACTGATAAAATACGAAATAGACTTTGCTATATAGTAGCTAGGGACGCAAGCAGACCTTCGGTCTCATTGCTAAACTTCGAGCCTAAGGTCTCGAAGTTTCCCGTGATATAATCAGCGTTCGCTGATTATATCACCTGAGCTACTATGCAAAGTCTTTTCTGTTTGGACGGATATTTATGAGGGGGTGTTTAAGAAATATGACTTTTCTGATGTAGTAGGGGACGCCAGTTGCTGTCTCTTGGCTAAAATTCGAGCCTATAGTATCGAAATTTCCTGAGAGGGAGATATAAGTCAAAATAGTTTTTAAATGATTGTTTTAAGCGTTCAACATTATCAGTATCAAAATCATATTTTTTTTGCTGAGAATTCTTTTTTTATCCACTTCTTTAAATTTTCTTACTTTTACAAAAGCTTTATCGTAGGAGGAATTGTTTTGATACTTAATGTTGCAATTTAGGAATCGTATAAAAGTAATGACAAAAAGTATTAATAAGTGTATAATTGTTGTATAGGATTATGAACTACAGAAAATTATTAGGGGGCAAATCATGAATAATAAAACTACCTTTTTAATTGCTAAAAATGATTTTATATCAGGTGTATCAAGAATTCTTGATATTGCATCCACAAGAAACAAGAGAGTATACAACACATCCCAATCTGATGATGTAGCTGATAAAAAGGCTATTTTTAACGATTGGTATATGATTGGTAATGACATTAGAGGTGCTTATGAGCAATTCAAAAAAGAAGTCAAAACACAAGCCTAATCAAGCAGTGCTGCATCAGGTTACAGAATTGATTGGAAAGCAGCCAAGTAATGTCCAAGAAGAAGTTGTAAATGAGTTGTTAGCTCAACGTATTGAAAGTATGACATATTCTGGTCCAATACCTCATCCACAACTATTGAAAGAGTTTAATGATGTCATTCCAAATGGTGCAGACAGAATAATGACAATGGCAGAAAAACAATCTGAGCATCGTATTAGTTTAGAAGAAAAATTGGTTAATGCAAATAATAGGGATAGTCTTTTAGGAGTTGTTTTTGGTGGAGTAATTGCTCTACTTATTGTGTTAGGGACAATATTTCTAATTTATACTAATAAGGATATACAGGGGTTTAGTCTATTGATTGGGTCCTCAGTGGCGTATATTAGTGTGTTTCTTAAAAGCAAGTCGAGAGATGACAAAGATCTAGAAGAAAAATCGTAAAAGCACCGAAATGGTGCTTTTTTGCTTATGATAAATATACTGACTTTCTCCTCAATTTTATTTTTATGGGAATTTAACAACCATTGGAGATTATATAAAATATTATGTAATTATAGTGTGTTTGAGTGATAGACTTTGCTTTATAGTAATAAGCGACGACAGCAGACCTTCGGTATTTCATGCTTTGAGCTACTATGTAAGTTTTTTTGTTTGAAGGGTAGAGTTGTTTTTTGATGTTTTATGGATAAAAAGGGCAGCCGTTATTACAGCTGCCTTTTGTTTTTTCTATCGCTTTTCTTGAATCATCATCATATAGTTTTACAATAGAATGATTGTTACGCTTTACTTTCTTTAAGCGTTTCTCGAATTTGTTCGGCTTGTTTTAGTAGATCATCTGGTACTTGTGTAAATGGGTGATTACTGAACAGTTCAATCCATCGAATTTTATTGTAGGGTTGTGTGCATTCTGTATGATATTTATCTAATTCTAAAAATTTCATTTCAACAAGATTTTGTGGTTCATCGAATCCTTTGAAATCTACTTTTAGTGATTCATTTGAACTATCACCTAATAAACTGAACGAATGGAACATTCTTTCATCATCGAAGCAATTTTTTTGTGTGATGTAAATGGTGTAAAATGGTAGTACTTCATTGATAAAGTACATTGGATTAAGTTCTTTTGCTTCAAACAACTCTTTATTTTTAGTGAAATAGTTTGAAAGATATAAATAATATGATTCGTTTATATCAACTTCCTCTGCTATTTGAATTTCTACTATCATTTCAGATCCACTGGCTAATTGTGCTAAGGTAGTGATACTTGTCCTATTATCATCCAGAACCTCATAAGGTTTTAGTGATTTTACTTCAAGAATGGGGAGTTCTAGTATATCGCTCATAAATTGTGCCGTTATTTCTGTATCACTGAAAATTTTCTGAGTTAGTACGTGTGTCATTGATTGTGTATGGTTTATACGGTTTTCCATAGGATATCGTCCTCTCTGTTTTGTTTTTGAAGTAGAATAGTTGTGAAGTATTCTGTCTTCATCTTCTATATACGAAAAAATTCTTGAAAAATATTTTTTTATGGTAAATTTTTAAAAAGAAATGATATTGAGTAAAGTTACCTCTATAAAACAAAATCTTTTAAAGGGTGTCGTTTTATGTTAGGATAAAAAAGATTAGGAGGTTTTTATGACAGATACAGAATTAACTATTGAACAACGTGCGTTGGATATTGTAAAGCAAGAATTAAATCAATATTTACCAAAGCAAATTGATACAGTATTAGCTTTATTAGAAGATGGCAATACGGTTCCGTTTATAGCACGTTATCGTAAAGATCAAACAGGGAGTTTGGATGAAGTTCAAATTCGTGAAATTGAAGAAAGACATCGTTATTTAGTCAATTTTGAAAAAAGAAAAGATGAAGTTATTCGATTAATTGATGAACAAGAAAAATTAACAGATGAAATTTTATCTGACTTAATGAATGCTAAAACATTAACGGCATTAGAGGATATTTACCGTCCATTTAAACAAAAGAAACGTACGAAAGCAACGATTGCTAAAGAAGCAGGGTTAGAACCGTTAGCTGAATTTTTATTAGCTTGTACTTCTGAAGAAGTTGAAGCAAAAGCTTCATTATTCATTAATGAAGAAAAAGAAATTTTGACAGTAGAAGATGCATTAAATGGTGCATTAGAAATTATTGCTGAAAAAATTTCAGATAATGCTCATTATAGAAAATTACTTCGTGAATACACGGTTCAAAAAGGCATGCTTGTGACAAGTTTGAAGGACGAAGAAAAAGATGAAAAACACGTTTACGAAATGTATTATGAGTATCAAGAATTGGTGAAAACAATTGTGCCGCATCGAATTTTAGCGGTGAATCGTGCTGAAAAAGAAGGTGTGTTAAAAGTTAGTTTGGAAGTCGATGAAACAATTCCGTTAGAAAAAATGATTAAAAAAGAAATTTCGAATATGAATTCTCCATCTGCACCTTATATAAAAGCTGCAATTGAGGATAGTTATAAACGTTTTATTGCACCCGCAATTGAACGTGAAATTCGTTCTGAATTAACAGAAAAAGCTCAAACTCAAGCGATTGAGATTTTTGGAGAAAATTTACAAAATCTATTATTACAAGCACCGATGAAAGGGCATGTGATTTTAGGATTAGACCCAGCATATCGAACTGGTTGTAAACTAGCGATTATCGATGAAACAGGGAAAGTGTTAGACAAAGCAGTCATTTATCCGCACCAAGGAGCGAGTGATTTTAAACGAGCTCAAGCGGGAACGGCATTCAAGAAATTATTGGAAGATTATCAGGTCACTTTAGTTGCTATTGGAAATGGAACTGCAAGCCGTGAATCGGAAGCTTTTGTGAGTGAACAGATTAAGGGAATCAATCGTAAAATTTATTATACAATTGTTAGTGAAGCAGGAGCATCCGTTTATTCAGCTAGTGAGATTGCACGAAAAGAATTTCCAGATTATCAAGTAGAAGAACGTTCAGCAGTTAGTATTGCCCGTCGTCTGCAAGATCCATTAGCTGAATTAGTAAAAATTGATCCAAAAGCAGTAGGTGTAGGACAATATCAACATGATGTGAGTCAAAAACAATTAGATGCAAAACTAGATATTGTTGTTGAAACAGCCGTGAATAAAGTTGGTGTCAATGTTAATACTGCAAGTGCTGCATTATTAGAACATATTGCAGGACTAACTAAAACGACTGCCGCAAATGTAGTAACTTATCGTGATGAAAATGGGAAATTTACCAATCGTTCACAATTGAAAAAAGTTCCTCGCTTAGGACCAAAAGCCTTTGAACAAGCAGTAGGATTTTTAAGAATTGTAGATGGGAAAAATCCGCTTGATGGAACAGATATTCATCCAGAGTCTTATGAATTTGCTGAGAAGATTTTAGAAAAAATTCAAGCAACAAAAGTAGAAATTGGGACAGAAAAAGTCGAACAAGCTTTATCTGTGTTAGATAAAAAAGCATTATCGAACGAACTAGGAATTGGAATTGAAACTTTAGAATTAATTTTTGCTGGATTAACAAAACCAGGAAGAGACCCGCGTGAAGAAGTTGATCCACCGATTTTAAGAAGTGATGTATTATCCATGGAAGATATTCAAGTCGGAATGGAATTACAAGGGACAATTCGTAATGTAGTTGATTTTGGAGCGTTCGTGGATATTGGAGTTAAACAAGACGGCTTAGTTCATATCTCAAGAATGAAAAAAGGTTTCGTGAAGCATCCAAGTGATGTCGTTGCAGTAGGTGATATTGTAACAGTATGGGTTGCTGAAATTGACATGAAAAAAGGAAGAGTAAGCTTATCCATGCTACCACCAAAAGAAAATAATAAATAATTTATGAAACTTCATTTAGGGCAGTATACCCTAGATGGAGTTTTTCTTTTTTTACATTCAGTATTTAAATTGAATTAATTTCTCATCATTCTTTAGAAAAAACGATGCTTTGTGGTATAATTATTTTGAGTTATTTTATTCAAAAGGAGAAAGAAAATGTCAGAGACAAATCAAAATCATGCTCTTGAGCAATTAAAAGAAAATGCAAATAAGATTTACCAATTAATTAATCAACAAAAAAATCATTTATGTATTGCTAAATGTCCAGCATTTGAAGAAGTGGTAGACACACAATTATTTGGACTATCTAAACAAGTAGAATTTGCTGTAGCGATTGGAGTTGTAGAAGCCAATGAAGGACATCAAATAATGGCTGATTTGGAATATACATTAAATGAAGTATATAGCGATGTATATGAGAAAAACTGGCAATCTTAAAGAAAGTAAGAGGGATTATTGTTTTGAAAGTACAAGATAAAATAAAAAATCTCTTCCAAGTAGATAAAATTATTTTAATGATTTTCATTATATTATCTGCATTTGGATTAGTAATGATTTATAGTGCTAGTAGTTATTTTTCATTAACTTCTGTAGGAAATTCTGAATATTATTTAGTTCGTCAATTGGCCTTTGTTTTGGCTGGAATCATTATAGCGATTACTATTGCTAATTATGGAGAAAAATTCTTTTTTAATGAACGATTTTTGCAAATTACATATGGTGGATTAATTTTATTACTTTTATTCGTATTAACTCAGACAGGCATTAAAGGGGCGAAAAGCTGGATTAATTTACGATTGTTTAATTTGCAACCATCGGAGTTTGCTAAAGTTATTTTAATATGGGCGAGTGCTTTTTATTACCACAAGTTTCGAGAAAATCGTAATTGGAAGCAATTATTTATGTATCCAATGGGAATGATGGTTTTAGTGAGTATTCTTGTTTTAATTCAACCAGACTTTGGTACGGTAATGATTACAGTCTTGATGATGTGGTTATTAGCATTAACAACAGGATATTCTAAAAAAGCGATTAAATATTCAGGAGTAGTTTTTGTCATCGGTTATTTATTTACCTACTTACCAATTTCAATTATTAAATATATTCCATTTATTAAGTCATACCAAGTCGGACGCTTCCTTTCTTTCCATAATCCATGGGACGATACAAGTGGAGTTGGGTATCAATCTATTCAAGGTTTCTTAGCCTTAGCAAGAGGAGGAATGTCAGGGACAGGTTTATCAAGTTCTATTCAAAAAACAGGATTTTTACCTGAAGCTCATACAGACTTTATATTGGCAATTGTGGGAGAAGAATTAGGTTTTATTGTTGTTTGGATTGTATTAGTTGTTCTATTCTTCTTAATAATGTACATTTTTTGGAAAGCAGAAAAGTGTCGTTCATCCTTTGCTAGATATTTATGTTTAGGAGTAGGGATTTTTCTTTTAGTACAAAGTGGAGTGAATATTGGTGCATTACTAGGTTTAGCTCCAATTACCGGAGTTCCATTACCATTTTTAAGTTATGGTGGTTCTAGTTTTATTGTTTCAAGTATTGCGATTGGGATGGTACTTTTCGCATTAAAATATGATCAAGATTATAAAGAAAATTTACTAATAAAAATGAGAATGGGTGAAATTGTTCTTGAAGAAGATCTTGTAGAAAAAGAAGCAGAACAGGACAATCAAGACTTTGCTAATCAAGAAATTGTGAAAGAAACCTTTAAAAAAGAGGAGGATGAGCATGAAGAAATTACTGGTAGCTAATCGTGGAGAAATTGCGATTCGAGTTTTTCGTGCGGCAACAGAGCTTGGGATTGAAACAGTAGGGATTTTTGCTAAAGAAGATGAACAATCTTTACATCGTTTCAAAGCTGATGAGGCGTATTTAGTTGGGGAAGGAAAGAAACCAACAGAAGCTTATTTAGATATGGATGATATTATTCGTATTGCCAAACAAGCAGGGGCAGATGCTGTTCATCCTGGTTATGGTTTTTTATCTGAAAACATCGATTTCGCTAGAAAGTGTCAAGAAGCTGGACTAACATTTATTGGGCCACGTTTAGAACATTTAGATATTTTAGGAGATAAATTAAAAGCAAAAACTGCTGCGCATAAGGCAGGTTTACAATCCATTCCTGGGACAGAAGGGACAGTGTCTTCTGTTCAAGAAATTTATGAGTTTGGAGAACAATTTGGTTATCCGATTATGATTAAAGCGGCACTTGGCGGTGGCGGTCGTGGAATGCGTGTTGTTTATCGCAAAGAAGAGGTTCAAGATAGCTATGAACGTGCCGTAGGTGAAGCAATTAAAGCTTTTGGTGCTGGAGAATGTTATGTGGAAAAATATATTGAAAATCCACAACATATTGAAGTACAAATTTTAGGGGATGAACATGGAAATGTTGTTCATTTATTTGAACGAGATTGTTCGGTTCAAAGACGACATCAAAAAGTTATTGAAGTTGCGCCATGTATTTCACTTTCAGAAGAGATGCGTTCAAAAATTTGTAATGCTGCAGCTAGTTTTATGAAAGAAATTGGGTATGTCAATGCAGGAACGGTTGAGTTTTTATTAGATGGAAATCAGTTTTACTTTATTGAAGTGAATCCAAGAATCCAAGTAGAGCATACCATTACAGAATTGATTACAGGAATTGATATTGTTCAAGCACAATTAAAAATTGCGCAAGGAATGGATCTACATCAAGAAATTGGCATTGCTACACAAGAAAACTTAACATTTAGTGGTGCTGCGATTCAATGCCGTATTACAACTGAAAATCCTGAAAATAATTTCTTACCAGATACTGGTAAAATTAATACGTATCGTTCTCCAGGTGGTTTAGGCATTCGTTTAGATGCGGGAAATGCATTCCAAGGGAATGTGGTAACGCCATATTTTGATTCGTTATTAGTAAAAGTATGTACATATGGTCGTGATTTTTCTCAAGCAGTTACAACGATGCAACGTGCTTTAAAAGAGTTTAGAATTCGTGGAGTTAAGACGAATATTCCATTTTTAAAAAATGTGATTCATCATGAGGATTTCTTAACAGGAACAGCAAAAACAACGTTTATTGACACAACTCCTGAATTATTTAAGTTTCCAAAGGAAAGCAATCGTGGAAATAAAATTTTAAAATATATTTCTGAAATTACGGTTAATGGGTATCCAGGAATTCCGCAAGAAACTAAGGCATTCGAGAGACCAACTTATCTTGAAACATTGAAGCCTATTTTAAAACCAGAAAAAACAGCTAAGCAGTTATTAGATGAAAAAGGTGCGGATGCAGTTTCTAAATGGGTATTGGAGCAAGAAAAAGTTCTTTTAACGGATACAAGTTTCAGAGATGCGCATCAAAGTTTAATGGCTACAAGAATGCGTTCGATTGATTTAATTCAAGCGGCACAGCAATATGAAGAGGCAGTCCCTCAATTATTCTCAGCAGAAGTTTGGGGCGGAGCGACTTTTGATACAGCCTATCGATTCTTAACAGAAAACCCTTGGAATCGACTAGAAAAAATTCGTAAAGCAATGCCAAATACGTTATTACAAATGTTATTACGTGGATCGAATGCAGTAGGCTATTCCAATTATCCAGATGCTGTGATTCGCTCGTTCATTTTAGAAGCTGCAGCAACAGGAATTGATGTTTTCAGAATTTTTGATAGCTTAAACTGGTTGCCTCAAATGGAAGTGAGTATTCAAGCTGTTCGTGATGCAGGGAAAATTGCAGAAGCGACAATGTGTTATACAGGTGATGTATTAAATCCAATGCAAACCAAATATACATTAGAATATTATAAACAATTTGCGAAAGATTTAGAAAAAGCAGGTGCGCATATGATTGCCATTAAAGATATGGCAGGATTATTGAAACCTCAAGCAGCTAAACAATTGATTACAACTTTAAAAGAATCAGTGGATATTCCAATTCATTTACACACTCATGATACAAGTGGAAATGGTATTTTAACATTGGCAACAGCGATTGATGCTGGAGTGGATGTAGTCGATGTAGCCTTTAGTGCATTGGCAGGTGGAACATCTAATCCAAGTATGGAAACTTTATATCATGGTTTAGAAGGTACAAGTCGTCAACCGGAATTAGAAATGGAAAATGTCACAACATTAAATCGTTATTGGGGAACGATTCGCAAATCTTATCATGCATTTGATCAAGCACAAGTTTCTCCAAGTCCAGAAGTGTACTATCATGAAATGCCTGGAGGACAATATACGAATTTATACCAACAAGCCAAATCAGTTGGTTTAGGGGAACGTTTCGAAGAAGTGAAAGAAATGTATCATCGTGTAAACCAATTATTTGGGGATATTATTAAAGTAACACCGTCTTCTAAAGTAGTTGGAGATATGGCACTATTTTGTATCCAAAATGAACTCAATGAAGAAAATATTTATGAAAAGGGATTAACATTATCTTTCCCAGATTCTGTGATTCAATTCTTTAGAGGAGATTTAGGACAACCGGTTGGAGGATTTAATGAAAAACTTCAAAAAGTGGTATTAAAAGATATTGAGCCAATTACCGTTCGTCCAGGATTATTAGCTCCTGAAGTGGATTTTGAAGAAGTTCGTAAAGAATTGGAAGTTTTATTAGGACATAAGCCAAAAGAACAACAAGTACTAAGTTATCTCATGTATCCAAAAGTGTATAAGGAATACCAAGAAAGAAAAGAATTATATGGAGATTTAAGTAAATTAGATACTCAAACCTTCTTCTATGGAATGCGTATGGGTGAGACGATTCAAATGGAATATGCTCCAGGAAAAGTCTTCATGATTACATTAGTTCAAATTGGGGAACCTGACCAAGATGGCAATCGAATTATGTTCTATCGATTCAATGGACAAAGCCGAGAAATTATTGTCCATGATGCGAGTGCAACAATGACAACTGTTAAACGTCAAAAAGCAGATGCGAATGATTTTGGACAAATTGGGGCAACAATGCCAGGTAGTGTCCTAAAAGTATTTGTAACAAAAGGTGAAGCAGTTCGCAAAGGACAAGTATTACTTGTGACAGAAGCGATGAAGATGGAAACAACGATTCAAGCACCATTTGATGGTGTTGTAGAAACGATTGCTGTTAAAGAACAAGATATGATTGATGTCAGTGATTTACTATTAACAATTCGTAAAAAATAATAAAGAGAGGAGTAAACATGGAACAAGTAGAAAGAAGAGCGATTATTGTATGGCTCTATACATTAAAACCAATTAAACAATTAAAACGTTTCGGTAATATTCAATATATTTCTAAACGTCTAAAATATATTTACTTGTATGTCAATGAAGAAGAAGTGGAAAGTGTTATGGATAAAGTTAGCAAATTTCACTTTGTTCGAAAAGTTGAAGTATCTCCTCGCCATGAAGTTCGAATGGATTTTACACAAATCTTACCAGAATTACGTGAGGAAATTGAATTAGAAAAACGAGCATTGGCTACAGAAGCGTAATGATTATTTAATAAGAATAAAGAGTCCACCGATATCTCATGGTGGACTCTTTTTGTATTGGTTGAATCTGAGTGATATAAATTGTGATCTAGCAAGATTTAATTCGTTAAAACCTAATAGTTACTGTTTGAGATTTATGATAAACTAATTATAAGTAACAGAAAGGAAATTTATATATGGAAAATATCGGTACAATTACAAAAAACGTTAAAAAAATACTTTCAATCACTAGTGATGTTAGCAAGATATTCATTGATAATGAGAATTTCAAAAAACATTTAATAAAGAGAAACCATCAAAATATGATTTCTCATATACCTAAAATATCACAGTATTTAAAAAATCCTGATTATGTAGGTGTCAACCCACGAGAAAAAGGTGTCAGTTTGGAGTATATTGTTCAAGTAGAACCAAATATTCTTATAGCAGTTAAATTGGACAGTAAGAATGGTTACTTTTATGTGGCTACTATGCACGAAATTTCTCAATTAAAATTAACTCAGAGAATTCGCAACGGAAGATTACGAAAAGTTGACAAAAGATAATAAATAATTATAATAGAGGTATAGAAAGTATGAATTGAGGGTAGAAAGGTTCCTACCGCACCTCATAGAGGTACCTGAGATGACGAGGTTACTGAACGTCCAATTTATACTAACGATATTTTCCAAGAAGACACCGCAAGGTGTCTTTTTTTGTGTCAGAATTTATACAGGAGTGATAAAATGACAACAAGACAAGAACTAGTAGATTATGTACGTAATTTATCTAACAGAAGGAGTCGGAGTAGATGTTTATTGTGAGTTGTTATTCTTTTTTTGAGCGTTTATAATAAGGTGAATATATTAAAGGAGGAACACAGATGAGAATTATTTCTGGCGAATTTGGTGGAAGACATCTTCGAGCTGTTCCAGGAAAGAACACAAGACCTACAACGGATAAAATTAAAGAATCCTTATTTAATATTTTAGGAGGATATTTTGATGGTGGTGTCATGTTGGATATGTATGCAGGCAGTGGAGGAGTAGCCATTGAAGCTGTTTCTAGAGGAATGGACCATGCCTTTTTATTTGAAAATAATCGACAAGCGATTCAAACGATTGAACAAAATATTGACATTACAAAGAGTCCGAATCAATTTACATTATTGAAACAAAATGTGAAGCATGGATTAAAAACATTAACTACAAGAGAAGAGTTTAAACCTGTTTCTTTAGTGTTTATGGATCCACCGTATCGTTTACAAGAAATTATCAATGATATTGAACAATTGGAAAAATTATCATTAGTAGCAGAAGATGCTGTAGTTGTCGCTGAAGTAGATAAAGCAGTACAATTACCAGAAAAAATTGGACGTTTTACTCAATGGAAACGAGTAGAGTATGGAATTACAGCATTAGTTTTCTTTGAATTTGAATAGGAGATTTATATGGTAAAAGCAATTTATGCAGGAAGTTTTGATCCCATTACAAAGGGGCATCTTCATTTAATTCAACGTGCGACAGTATTATTTGATGAAGTGATAGTGTTAATTTCTCATAATCATCAAAAACAGTATACTTTAACAAAAAAAGAGAGAGTTCAAACAGTTCAAAAAGCTGTATCAAACTGGGAAAATGTTCGAGTTGTCGTACAAGATGGGGGCTTAACGGTTGAAGCTGCGAAACAATTAGGAGCAACTGTTCTTTTAAGAGGGATTCGTAATAGTCAAGATTTAGAATTAGAAAAGACTTTAGCATATCATAATCATCGATTAGACGAGAATATTGAAACTGTCTTACTCATAAGTGAGCCAGCCTATGAATATGTCAGTTCAACAATGGTGAAAGAATTAGCTAAATTTGGCGGAGAATTTGAGTCTTTTGTTCCAGAGTCTGTAGCAGAAATTTTGGAAAAAAGATATGCTGGACAAGAGTGTCAACAAATGACGCTTCAAGAAAGAAGTGAGTAAGTATGAAAAAAATTTCTTTACGAACGATTGTTATATCGCTCGTCAGTTTATTAGTTTTAGGAATCATTGCATTTTATCCTTTACCTTATGTATTAGAAATGCCGGGCAGTGCTGAAAAAGTCGAGGATTTTATTACTATTGAAGGAGTTAATGAGAAGAAGGAAGGGTCTTTTCGAGTAATGACGGTATTGTCACAACAAGCAACCCCTTTATTAGCACTTCAAACATTGCTTCCTCATGTTGAGATGATTCCAAAGGAAAAAGTTTATGGCACAACTTCTAGTAAGGAGTACAATAAAATCCAGGAATATTATATGCAACAAGCTAGAAATGCAGCCGTTTCAGTAGCGTATAAGGCAGCTGGAAAAACTGTTGAAGAAGAATTTTTAGGTGTATATGTAATGACTGTAGTTCCTGAATCTGATTTTAAAGACAAGATTCAAGTGGGAGATATTGTGACAAAAGTGGATGGAGCATCATTTTCATCCGCGCAAGAAATGATTCAAGCCATTAGTTCTAAAAAAATTGGGGATCATGTCATGATTGAAATCAATCGTAATCAAGAGGTCATTGAAAAAACAGGAGTCTTAGTAGAAAATCCTGATACAGGAAAACCAATGTTAGGGATTCAATTAGTTACGCATTCGAAACTTCATGAATCTCCTAAAGTAGATTTTGATCCACATGGGGTTAGTGGGCCATCGGCAGGTCTGATGTTTACATTAGAAATATATAACCAATTAACGGATAAAAATTTAAAACAAGGTCGAATTGTGGCTGGTACTGGCACAATGAATGAAAAAGGAGAAGTTGGACGAATCGGTGGAGTAGATAAGAAATTAGTGGCAGCTGTTCGTGCAGGAGCAACTATTTTCCTAGCACCAGATGATGAAATTACAGATGAAATGAGAGAAAAAAATCCTAATATTTTATCAAATTATGAAGAAGCCAAACGAACCGCTGAAAAGATAAAATCCAATATTCAAGTGTATCCTGTAAAAAAATTTGAAGATGCAGTAAAAATTTTAGAAAAATAAAATACAAAACGTCATTTTTTTCGTATCTATAAATAGAGGAGGGAAAAATGATGTTTTATTTTTTTATGCAAGTGAAAAGGTGGTTGATGGAATATAAAAAGGTTCTGTCAATTATTGGTGGTGTGTTAGCAGTTATCGTTATTATTCTTGTAGGAAGAGGGATGATGGCTTCTTCTACGAAAGAAAAAGTAATGGTAACGAATGCTGTGAATACAACAAGAGTGGAAGAAGCAACTACGATGATGCCACAAAATTGTTATGTGGATATTAAAGGAGAAGTTCTAAGGCCCGGAGTGTATGATTTTTCTTGTGAGAGTCGCATACAAGAAGTCATAAAAAAGGCAGGAGGTTTTACGGAGGAGGCAGATGAAACTAAAATTAATTTAGCACAAAAAATTTCGGATCAAATGCAAATTATTGTCCCTAATTTACATTCTAAACAGGAAAATGGGGTGATAGAGGAAAATTCTGGAAAAGTAAGTTCGTCTAATATTAATTCATCTCATTCAAAACAAGGAACGGTTAATATTAATACAGCAACTTTGGAAGAATTACAAACCATAAAAGGAATCGGAAAGAAAAAGGCAGAAGCTATTTTACAATATCGAAAAGAACATGGAGCCTTTCGTACAAAGGAAGACTTATTACAAGTGAAAGGAATTGGAAAGAAAGCATTAGAAGCGATTGAAAGCCAAGTGACTTTTCAATGAAGAAGTGGATTTGGATATCGGTCTTAGAAATAATATTGGGAAGTTTAATTTTCTCTGAGTCTTCACTTTTTTTAAAAGGAATTTATGTTTTCATAGGAATATGGACGTTCCTCCTTCATTTTCAATCTAAACAACAACTATTCTGGGTAGTTATTTTATTTATTTCTGTAGGACTACGTTCTTATCAAGTCTATCATCCTACAGTTGTTCCTGAAGGGGAGTTGTCCGGAATCATCAGATTAAACCGAGATAATTTGAAAATCAATGGAGATTTTGTAACGGGAATTGCTGAATTAGAGTTGACTTCTTCTAAACATCAAGTGTTATTCCAATATAAAATGCATTCTGAAAAAGAGAGAGCTTTATTTGAAGAAGAGGAGGCGAATCTCACTTTATCCGTAATAGGGAAGAGTAAGCCTGTGAATGAACCTAAAAATAGAGGGGATTTTAATGCACCAAGTTACTATCGTAGTATTGGGATTTTGCGTGTGTTTGAGGTCAGAGGATTTAAACAAATAGAAAATACTTCTTCATGGATGTCGTTCTTTCAAAATTGGCGTAGAAAATTTTATTTAAAAATCGATAAACAGCCAGAAAGTTTTGTTCGTACTTACGCTTTATTATTATTGTTCGGTCAGACGAAAGATGCGGATGCAACAGTGATAGGGCATTATAAGAGACTGGGCATCATGCATGTTTTAGCCATTTCAGGACTTCATATTACATTATTGATTCATATGTTTGAAAAAGTATTATGGAAATGGAAAATTTCTCGAGAAACAAGTGTTGCTGTCATTATCGTTGGATTAGTCATTTATGGATATTTCATTCATTGGAATATTAGTGGCACACGAGCCATTTTGATGTATGTTTTAGCGCAAATGTCTAAAAAGTTTCATTGGAAACTAACAACAGAGGACTGTTTAGGGATCATATTTTTGATGTCTCTGTTTTATCGTACCAGTATCATTGAAAATGTGGCTTTTCAACTCAGTTATGGATTAACCGCTATTTTATTATTGACGAGTTACTTTGTCGAACATAATCTTCAAGGGAAATGGAAGAAAACAATTTGTATTGCTTTTTTGACGCCGGTGATTGCTCTACCTTTGATTTGTCACTATTTTTTTACATGGAATATTTTAAGTGTATTATTAGCTGGTTTAGTGGTTTTACTATTTGAAAGTATCCTTATTCCAGGGATTTTGTTCTATGCTTTTACAGTAGTATTAGAGTGGGTATGGATTTCTAAAGGGATAGTCTTCTTTTTAGATACATTGTTAAATGGATTGAATCAAATTTTTTCTTTTTTTGAGCATTTTTTGTTTTTACGATTGACATTTGGAACGTGGCCAACAGTAGTCTGGATATTGTTTTGGTTTACTCTTTATATAGCTCTTGTTTGTTATGAGAAATCTTGGTTTCGTCCTTATTTAAGTCTTATATTTGAGTTTTGTTCTTTTATCATTGCACTTAGCATTCCTTATCATCTGCAGGAGCAAATTATCTTTTTGAGTACGGGTTCGCAAGTTTCAGTATTATATATTCCAAAAGGCTTTAATCATGCCACATTAGTATTGAGAGGAGGAGACTCGTTCACAGATTTTAAGGGGAATTCCCTTCGTAAACAATCTTTTTCTAAAACTGTTACAAATAATATTTTAGTAGAAGGAGTTTCTCAGTTGGATTCTATTGTACTAACAAATGCCAGTGCGGAGGATAGTGATGATTTGCAAGAGATGATACAAGACTTTTCAGTAGGTGAGGTAGTCGTTTCTAAAAATTCGTATGAAAAAAGAGGAGATAGTAAATGGGATGTTTCAGTAAAAAGTCATGAATCGGGAGAAATGGAGTTGCTTTCTGGAGTAAAATGGAAATTAATTCCAGCCAATAGCTGTAAGAAAGAAGTTGATAATTCAATTTTTACAATCCATGGAGAAAAAATACTCATAGTAGAGGATACGATAAGAAACCTACCCAATAAAGCGGACTTTGTGATTGCTTCAAAGAAAAACGCAGAAGGAATAGCAAAAATAAATGGATTTACACAAATGCAAACGAAAAGTTTAATTTTAGAAAAAGGAAGTGGGATTGTTAAGTCGCATATTAGTTCACGCTTCTTAGAGCAATTAGAACAACAAATTCCGACTATATGGATAGCGGAAGAAGATGGAGCAGTTTATAAGAGGCAAGAAAATGGTATTCAGAGATTTCATACAATAAAAAGTCATAAAGACGAGTGAAAGCATGGACAAAAAGAACACTTCACGATACACTAGACTAAGAGAAAGGGGAGTCATGAATGGAATTTCAAAAGAAAATAGAAGAAATTAAATCGGGGAAATTGTCGCCCATTTATATTGTTCAAGGAAAAGAAGATTATCTGCAAAACTGGGCAAAACAAGTATTTTTAGAATCTGTAGTGGCTCCTGAAGATCAAGAATTAAATGTTGCTCGATTTAATATGGAAGAAATCTCTGTCCAAACAGCCATTGAGGATGCAGAATCTGTCCCATTTTTTGGAGATAGACGTTTAGTGATGATTGATAAACCGTATTTTTTAACGGGTGAAAAAGAAAAGGCAAAAATTGATCATCAACTGGAAAGATTACAGTTTTATTTAGAAAATCCATTAGATTCGTCTGTCGTTGTATTTTTCGCACCTTATGAAAAGTTAGATGCACGCAAAAAAATCGTGAAGCAATTAAAAAAAGTAGCGGTCTTATTAGATGCATCTTCATTAGATGAAAAAGATGTAAGAGCGATGGTTCAACATAAATTACAAGAACAGGGTATCTCGATGGAAACTTCTGTATTACAGTTATTTTTAGAAAAATTACATTACTCTCTAACAGATGCAATGAGAGAAATTGATAAGTTAATTTTATCTGCTATGGATACAAAAGTGATTGATATTAACTTAGTAAGAACATTGGTTCCAAAAAGTTTAGAACAAAATATTTTTGAACTAGGAGAAGCCGTTCTACGAAAAGATAGTAAAGTAGCGATTGAAATTTATCGAGATTTATTATTACAAAAAGAAGATCCAATCAAAATGAATGCTATTTTACTAGGACAATTTCGCTTATTATTACAAGTGAGCTACTTACAAAAAGAAGGCTATCACGAGCCAGAGATGCAAAAGGTATTAGGGATTCACCCATACCGTATAAAACTTGCTCTAGGACAATCTAGAAAATTTTCGATTGCATTATTAGAAGTAGCGTATCGTTCATTAGTAGAAACAGAGTATGCATTGAAAACAGGACTTGGAATAAAAGAATTGCAATTAGAAACATTTATTTTGAAGTTTTGTCAAAAGAGTGCATATTAGGTTGAAATGAAAATAAAAAAGTACAAAAAAAGGCCCGAGAATCATTTCTCAGGCTTTTTATTATTTGCTTAATTTTGAAGCAAGACGTGATTTATCACGAGAAGCTTTGTTTTTGTGGATTAATCCTTTAGAAGCAGCTCCGTCGATTG
>ERZ772942.184-NODE-184-length-27054-cov-3.648468_pt1 | contig 27054 bp, 25 predicted proteins | sample MGYA00511135_ERZ772942 | MGnify/ENA primary metagenome ERZ772942 (study PRJEB29015, sample SAMEA2738099) | human oral metagenome | biome: human oral; feature: human-associated habitat; material: saliva | place: China | collected 2265 ... | reverse complement strand
CCTGACAGGAACGACAATTCCCCAATAATTCGAACGGATTAGTATTGTTCTCTAATACAAGTATAATACCAACTTTTGTTTCTGTCATGAGTAAGACGGTAAAACCGTCTTGGAGTTTTCCTAGAAGATGGAAAGATTACTGGAGTAGGTACTCATTCTGAATTATTAGAATCACATCCTCACTATCAAGAATTTGTAAAAAAACAAATGATTCATCAATAACGAGTAAAATATAAGTCTAGTGCAAATAGTGATGCTATTACATCTGCACTAGGCTTTTTATTGTATTTCATTTGAATCGTTTGACAAGAATGCGTATTATGCGTATAATTCTAATTGTAAGGAGGTAACTATATGCCGCTTACAGGAAAAGAGATGGCAAAATTGGCAAGACAACATGGGTGGAAAGAAATCCGTCAAAATGGAAGTCACCATCATTTTAGTCATCCAGATTTTGAGTACATAGTAGTAATTCCTATTCATGGTAATAAAGATTTAGGAAAAGGACTTGAACTCAAAATCATGAAAGATTTGGGGTTGAAATAATACCCCAATCTTTTAATATGATATAGAGGTGAAAGTATGTTGAAATCGTATCCTGCAATATTTCATAAGGAAGATGATGGTAGTTTTTGGGTAGAATTCCCTGAATTTCATGGTGGAACACAGGGGGATTCGCTTGAAGAATCTATGAAAAATGCTAAAGAAATGTTAGAGAGTATCTTGGCATTGTACATCGATGAGGGAAAGGAGTTACCAACTCCAACAGATATTAATACTTTAACGGTAGAAAATGGATTTGTTAGCATGATTCTTGCTGATCCAACTCCCTTTATAAGAAACAATAAGGCAATTCGAAAGAATGTTACAGTACCTGAGTGGCTAGTGAGACTTGCAGACCGTCAAAGTATCAATTACTCAGAAGTTCTTACACAAGCATTACAGAATCAGTTAAAAGTATAAAGTATAAATTGAAGAAAGACTTTTGCGAGTGCAAAAGTCTTTTTTAACGTTTTCTTTCAATGATAAAACAAATAGGTGGTTGGTTTTGTTGGTTGATAAATTGATACTGCAACACAGTCCATTCATGTTGATCTAATGTGGGAAGAAAGTTTTGTAATTGGGATAATTCTGTATCGCCACCCTCATGTCCCCAATAACACACTAATACAATGCGACCGCCAATCGTTAATTGCTCCATAATAGATTCAATCGCACGAATGGTGGAATCGGGAGTAGTAATAATCGATTTATCACTTCCAGGTAAATATCCTAAATTAAAGATGGCAGCTTGAATCGGTTGTTGAACATAAGTAGATAGATTTGCATGGGAGTCACAAATGAGATGAATATTTTCTTTTGTGTCTAGCTCTTGAATTTTTTCATTTGTGCGAATTAATGCTGCTTCTTGAATATCAAAAGCGAATACTTTTCCTTCTGCTTGAACTAGTTTTGAAAGAAAAATAGTATCATTTCCATTTCCCATTGTTGCATCTATCACGCAGTCTCCAGGCTTGATACATTCTTGTAACATGGAATGGCTGAATTTTTGGGCGTTTTGAATCATATTTAGAACTCCTTTACCAAATCTTTAACATTTATTACAAAAGGTTTACGGTTGTTAAGAGTATACAACGTTTGATGTGTTCGTGCAACGTTCCCCTATGAATCAAAAAAGTTTCTCCTATAATGGATAATGAATGAAGTAGGAGGAATCGAGAAATGTTAGAGACTAGAAATGAACGAATTTTAAGAATTAAAAAAGAAAAACAATCACAAAAAGTACAAATGATGAATCAATCATTTAAAAGATCATTAATCGTTGTAGGAACTACTGCCTGTGTTGGGTTATATGTTTCTCCTGTTGATCAATTATTATCGGCTAATTTTAGTGTAGTAGAAGCTTCAACAGCTGCTACTCAATTTTTACGTAATATTATTCCTGCAGCTCAAAACGTTGCGAGAGGAAAAGATATTTATACTTCTGTTATGATTGCCCAAGCTGCTCTTGAATCAGGTTGGGGAACAAGTGCTTTATCGAAAGCACCAAACCATAATTTATTTGGTGTAAAAGGAAGTTATAATGGACAATCTGTAAATATGCAGACATTAGAAGATAGTGGTGGACAAAATTACTATAGTATTCAAGCAAACTTTAGAAAATATCCATCTTATCAAGAATCATTAGAAGATTATGCTGATAAAATTGTCAATGGTATTTCAGGGGCGCCATTATTTTATTCTGGAGCTTGGAAGAGTAAAACGAATAGCTATCAAGATGCTACAGCTTATTTAACTGGTCGTTATGCAACGGATACTGCTTACGGTTCAAAATTAAATCGTATTATTGAACAATTTGGATTAACAAAATATGATACTGAAACAGCTGTAAATATGGCCGAAGAAATTGCGAATCAGCAAACTACAACATCTAGTGGAGATGGCTATACTGTTGTAAGTGGAGATAGCTTATATGCTATTGCTCGTAAAACTGGAACAAGTATCCAAGATTTATTAAGCTTAAATGGATTGAATTTAAACTCAATTATTCATCCTGGACAAGTTTTAGCATTATCTTCAAAATCAGTATCTACTGAAACAAAACAAGAAGAAAGTGCTCCAAAAGAAGAAACAAAATCAACTGAGACTTCTACAACAATTTCTACTGGAAGTTATACAGTTGTAAGTGGGGATGGCTTATATGCTATCGCTCGTAAAACAGGAACATCTATTCAAGATTTATTAAGTTTAAATGGATTAACTTTAAACTCGACAATCTATCCAGGTCAAGTATTAAAACTATCTTCAACTAGTGAAACTTCTGCATCTGAAGAAGCATCAACAAGTACAGAAGAAACAAGTAGTGAAGAAACATCTACTAGTTCAGAACAAGCTACATCTACTGGAAGCTATACAGTTGTAAGTGGAGATGGATTATATGCCATTGCTCGTAAAACAGGAACAAACATTCAAGATTTATTAAGTTTAAATGGATTAACTTTAAATTCAACAATCTATCCTGGACAAGTACTAAAATTATCTTCAACTAGTGAAGTTTCTGTATCTGAAGAAACAACAAGTGCAGAAGAAACAAGTAGTGAAGAATCAGCTTCTAATGAAGTTCAAACATCTTCAACTGCTGGATCTTATACAGTCGTAAGTGGAGATAGTTTATATGCTATCGCTCGTAAAACAGGAACAAGTATCCAAGATTTATTAAGTTTAAATGGATTAAACTTAAACTCAGTTATTCATCCAGGTCAAGTATTACAATTAAGCAATGCTTATGAATCAAGTTCAACTGAAGAAACAGTAACAACTACAGAGGAAACTGCTTCATCTGAAGAAACAACTACATCTGGAAATGCTCAAATGTATTATGTTCACCAAGGGGATACTTTATATCGTATCGCTCGTAACAATGGTATTTCATTATCAACATTATTAGAATGGAATCACTTAAGCGTAGATAGCCCAATTCATCCAGGACAAGGATTAATTGTTTCATATGGCTCAAGTAGTTCAACTGAAGAAGCAGAAGAAACAGCAGCCTCAAGTGAAAGTACTGAAACAACTTATACCGTTCAACCAGGTGATGGTTTATGGAGAATTGCAAAAAATCATGGGTTAACATTAGATGAATTAAAATCAATGAATCAATTAACTTCTAACATTATCCAACCAGGACAAGTCTTGATTGTTTCAAAATAAATTGATATAATGCTAGTAAATATTAGCAGACAAAGGAATAGTAGAAATTTGGATTGTAGTAGAGAGTGCATGGTTGGTGAAAATGCATCATGAAAAGTTTTGAACTCGCCTTTTAGCTGAATTTCTGAATTTTAGTAAGAAATTCCGTTTCACTCGCGTTAAGAGTAAGTTGAGTATAATAATTAGGTGGTACCACGTGTAAACGTCCTATTGTCTTTAGAGACATTAGGGCGTTTTTTTAGGTATTTCCGGAAAAGAGGGGAAAATTATGTCATTTAATCATCATGAAATCGAACCAAAATGGCAAAAGTTTTGGTTAGACAATCATACATTTAAAACTACGGAAGATAAAGGAAAGAAAAATTTCTATGCATTAGATATGTTCCCATATCCATCAGGACAAGGCTTGCACGTAGGGCATCCAGAAGGATATACAGCTACTGACGTTGTTTCTCGTATGAAACGTGCCCAAGGCTATAATGTATTACATCCAATGGGATGGGATGCGTTTGGGTTACCGGCAGAACAATATGCTTTAGATACAGGTAATGACCCTGCTGAATTTACATTGAAAAATATTGCTACTTTCAAACGTCAAATTCAAGAACTAGGATTTAGTTATGACTGGGACAGAGAAATTAATACAACAGATCCAAATTACTATAAATGGACTCAATGGATTTTTACAAAATTAGTAGAAAAAGGGTTAGCATATGAAGCAGAAGTACCGGTTAACTGGTGTCCTGCATTAGGAACAGTATTAGCTAATGAAGAAGTTATTGATGGAAAATCAGAACGTGGTGGACATCCTGTATATCGTAAACCAATGAAACAATGGATGTTAAAAATTACTGCTTATGCGGATCGTCTATTAGAAGATTTAGATGATTTAGATTGGCCAGAAAGCATCAAAGATATGCAAAGAAACTGGATTGGTCGTTCTAAAGGGGCACAAGTAACATTTAAAGTAAAAGGTTCAGAAGAAAGTTTTGAAGTATTTACAACTCGTCCTGATACATTATTTGGAGCAACTTATAATGTGTTAGCGCCTGAACATGAACTTGTTCAAAAAATTGTAACTCCAGAACAAAAAGAGGCAGTTGATGCTTATATTGCTTCAGTTGCTACTAAATCAGATTTAGAACGTACAGAATTAGCAAAAGAAAAAACAGGGGTATTTACAGGAGCTTATGCGATTAACCCTGTTAACGGAAAAGAAATTCCAATCTGGATTGCAGACTATGTATTAGTTAGTTATGGAACAGGAGCCATTATGGCAGTGCCTGCTCATGATGAACGTGACTATGAATTTGCAAAAGTATTTGGGTTAGATATTATTCCAGTTATTGAAGGTGGAGATGTTGAAAAAGAAGCTTATACTGGAGATGGCGTGCATATTCATTCTGAATTTTTAGATGGCTTAAATAAAGCAGATGCAATTGAAAAAATGAATGAATGGTTGAAAGAACAAGGCATTGGAGAAGCAAAAGTAAGTTATCGTCTACGTGACTGGTTATTCTCTCGTCAACGTTATTGGGGTGAACCAATTCCTGTGATTCATTGGGAAGATGGTACAATGACAACTGTTCCTGAATCAGAATTGCCATTAGTACTACCAAAAACAGATAAAATTCGTCCTAGTGGTACAGGTGAGTCACCACTGGCTGCAATTGAAGACTGGTTGTATGTCACAGACCCTGTCACAGGTAAGAAAGGTCGTCGTGAAACAAATACAATGCCACAATGGGCAGGAAGTTCATGGTATTTTGTTCGTTATATTGATCCACATAATCAAGAACAAATTGCAGATCCTGAAAAATTAAAAGAATGGTTGCCAGTCGATTTATATATCGGTGGAGCAGAACATGCGGTATTACACTTATTATATGCTCGTTTCTGGTATAAAGTGTTATACGATTTAGGAGTTGTTCCTAATAAAGAACCATTCCAAAAATTATTTAACCAAGGGATGATTCTTGGTGAAGGTAATGAAAAAATGTCTAAATCAAAAGGAAATGTAGTCAATCCGGATGATGTTGTTCGCCAATATGGTGCAGATACATTACGTCTATATGAAATGTTTATGGGACCATTGGATGCTTCCATTGCTTGGAGTGAAAAAGGTCTTGAAGGAAGCCGTAAATTCTTAGAACGTGTTTGGAGATTATTAGTGGATGAAGAAGGTAAATTACGTGATCGTATTACAACTTTCAATGATGGTTCATTAGATAAAATTTATCACCAAACTGTTAAGAAAGTGACAGAAGATTACGAAGCATTACGCTTTAATACAGCGATTTCTCAAATGATGATTTTTGTGAATGAAGCGTATAAAACAGAAGCACTTCCAGTTCAGTATATGAAAGGCTTAGTTCAATTATTAGCACCAATTGCTCCACACTTAGGAGAAGAATTATGGTCTAAACTAGGTGCAACTGAATCGATTAGCTATGTAGCATGGCCAACTTATGATGAATCATTCTTAGTAGAAGATGAAGTAGAAGTGATTTTCCAAGTAAATGGAAAAATTAAAGCTCGTGTTATGGTTCCAGCAAATAGTGATGCAGCTGCAATGGAAGAAATTGCAAGAAATCATGAATCTGTAAAATCAGCTATTGAAGGTAAAACAGTTCGTAAAGTTATTGCAGTTCCAGGAAAATTGGTAAACATTGTAGCTAACTAATTAGATTGTTTATATAAAATGATGGCGGGAGGGGTTCTTTTAAAAAAGAACTCGCTCCTTTTGCCGTTATGAGATGTAGAAAAGGAGAAATCATGATTTATTTTGATAATTCAGCAACAACAAAAATTGCTCCAGAAGCATTACAATCATATGTTCAAACAAGCGAGCGTTTTTGGGGAAATCCTTCAAGCTTACATCGACTTGGAGGACAAGCCTTTCAAGTATTAGAAAAAGCAAGAGAACATATAGCAACATTGTTAGGAGCTAAAACAGAAGAGATTTATATTACTTCTGGAGGAACTGAAAGCAATAACTGGGCCATTAAAGGTACTGCTCTGGAAAAAAGAGTGTTTGGAAATCATATTATTACGACCAAAATTGAACATCCCTCTGTTCTAAATACAGTGAAACAATTAGCTCAATTAGGATTTGAAATTAGTTATTTAGATGTCAATGACAAAGGTGAAATTTCACTGGAGCAATTAGAATCCATGCTTAAAAAGGAAACAATTTTGGTTTCTGTTATGGCGGTCAATAATGAAATAGGTGTGAGTCAAAATATCGAGGAGATTTCTCGCATTCTGGAACATTATCCATGGGTTCATTTTCATGTGGATGCTGTTCAAGCTTTAGAACAAGTTCCAGATTTATTAGCGCTTGGACGAATTGATTTATTAAGTTTATCTGCTCATAAGTTCCATGGACCACGTGGTGTTGGAATACTTTATAAAAAAGCAGGAAGAAAAATTCAGTCGTTATTAACAGGTGGAGGTCAGGAAAAGACCGAACGTAGTACAACTGAAAATTTACCAGGAATTGTGGCTACTGCTAAAGCAATGCGTATGTATTTAGAAGCTCCCCATCCTATGAAGGAAATTCGAGACTATTTGTGGAGTTTTTTAGAACAACAACCCCAAATCAAAATTTTCTCTCCAAAAGAGGGAGTGGATCATATTCTATGCTTTGCATTAAAAGGGGTACGTGGAGAAGTACTTGTCCATGCATTTGAAGAGGAAGACATTTATATTTCAACAACTTCTGCTTGTTCAAGTAAAAAATCTGATAGTTCGAGTACCTTAGCTGCGATGAATGTTCCTGATTATTGGGCAACAAGTGCTGTTCGAGCAAGTTTTTCTTATTTGAATACAATGGATGAAGCAAAACAATTTGTAGAAGTGTTAGAAAAATTAATGAAAAAATTTGAATTTTTAAAATAAAGGAGTGAAAAAGTGAAAGTTAGATTATTAGTAAGATATGGGGAATTATCGACTAAGGGACGTAATAAAAAAATGTTTACGCAAAAATTAGCCAATAATATTAAAAAAGCATTAATGAATTACCCTCAAGTTCGAGTATTCCCAGATTATGATTTTATGTACTTAGACTTAAATGGAGTTCCTCAAGAAGAAATTATTCCATTACTAAAACCAATCTTTGGTATTCAGTCATTTTCTCCTGTCTATATTTTAGAAAAAGAGATGAAGAAAGTGAAAGAAGTCGTATTGGACTTAGTTGGAAAAGAAAATCCGAATGGTAAAACATTTAAGATTGCCACAAAACGTAGTGACCATGAGTTTGTGATGGATACGAATGAGATTAATTTATTTTTAGGAGATGCAGTATTAGAAGCTTATCCAGAAATTCGTGTACAATTAAAACAACCAGATATTACGGTTCGTGTAGATGTTCGCCGTCAACATATTATGGTGAGTTTACAAACGATTCAAGGTGCAGGTGGTTTACCAGTTGGAACAAGTGGTAGAGTCTCCTTAATGTTATCAGGAGGAATTGATTCTCCAGTTGCAGCTTATCTTGCAATGAAGAGAGGAATGGAAGTACAATGTGTGCATTTTGCTAGTCCGCCTTATACAAGTCCTCAAGCATTGGTAAAAACAAAACAATTAGCTGCTAAAGTAGCAATCTATGGAGGAAGTTTACAATTCTTCACGGTTCCATTTACAGAAATTCAAGAAGAAATTAAAAAGGCTGTCCCAGAAAATTACTTAATGACGGTCATGCGTAGAATGATGCTACGAATTACAGATCAATTACGTGAAAAAAACCATGGATTAGCGATTGCAAATGGTGAATCAGTTGGACAAGTAGCATCTCAAACATTGGAAAGTATGATTGCGATTAATGATGTTACGAATACACCAATCATTCGACCAGTTGCCACAATGGATAAATTAGATATTATTGCCATTGCACAAGAAATTGATACATTTGAATTATCGATTCAGCCATTTGAAGATTGCTGTACTGTTTTTGCACCACCAAGTCCAAAAACAAAACCAAAATTAGAAAAAGCAAGAGAATACGAATCAAGATTGAATGTGGAAGAATTAGTGAGAAGAGCAGTAGAAAATACAGTAGTAGAAGAAATTACTCCAAACTATGTAGCAGAAGAAGTAGCAAACTCTGTTGAGATGGATGATTTGTTTTAATAGAAAAAAAGAGACAGGCGAGAATTGCCTGTCTCTTTTTTATTAATTCTATTGTTGGAAATATTCTTTCAAAGCACTTGCAATGCTTTTTGCAATATTTTCTTGATATTCAGAAGACTCAATTAATTTATTGTCTTCAACATTGTTTAAATAACCCAATTCTAAAAGAATTGAAGGCTGTTTATTTTCACGTAATACTAAGAAGTTTTGGAATTTAGTACCCTGACTCTTTAAAGTTAAGTTTCTCGCAATATACTTATTCACTGTTTGTGCTAAGTTTTCACTTGTTGCTGCAAAGTAATAACCAGTTGTTCCTGAGGCATTCGGGTTTGGACCTGAATCAAAGTGCAAGCTAATGAAGGCATTTGCTTGCTCACGATTACTTAATTGAGCACGATTTTCTAAGCTAACGCTCTTATCAGAATCACGAGTTAGAATAACTGTTGCGCCTAAATCTTCTAATTCTTTTTTCAATAGTAGAGCAGTTGTTAGCGTATGATCTGCTTCATGTTTCTCGCTAAAGGTAACAACAGCACCTGGATCATCTCCACCATGACCTGGGTCAATGACAATTTTTGCTTGTTCAATTCCTTGAGGGAGTTGAGGGTCCGTTTCAACGGCAGCAAAGTTTACATTGACTAACCAATATGGAATATAAGCTTTTTTACCATTACCAATAGAAACTTTATAAAAATCATTTTCACGGTCTTCATAATTAAAGATAGTTCCAGCATTTACAGTACTAATACGTTTTGAAAACATATCAGCAGATTCATAAAGTGGCGTTTCTTTTAATTTTGTAGCTACCATTTTTTTAGCATCTAAAGTTTGAGGTAATCCAGCTTGTAATTTGTACATTTCATTCATATGGTCTACAGCATAGTTTAATTGATTATTATCAACATAACCTTCTTGTCCATTATAGGATACTTTAGCAAAGTTTGATTGTTGATCATCTAATAAATAGAATGGCTGACCAAAAGGAATGGTAGTAACAACTTGCGAACTATTATTAGCTTCTTTATACATTGAAACAGCTCCACTAGAATGTCCAATCATTAAATGAGTTAATAAGACATCTTTTGTAGGCATCCAAGCCACTTGTTGATGGAATTGAACTTGTAACCATTCGTCATTGACTTTATGTAAAACGAGTACATATTCCCCTTTTTTTACTTCAGCAATAGGAAATTGTTGAGTATTAGGTTCTTGATATAATTTAACAGAAGCTTCAGTTTCTACAGCTGCTACTTGAGCAACTAATGACTTATCAAGTTTTTCATTATTTTGTGTTTCTTCTTTATGTTGATGATTTGCTACTACAGTAGTCTCAACTTGAGATGAAAAGGGTGATGGACTGGCATCAATTAATGGAATAATGGAAAAACCAAAGGCAAGTAGGAAAGCACTAAAACTTAAGAAATATTGAACGTTTTTATTACGAATTACTTTATTAACGTTTTCCATAGGCGCTCCTTTTATAATCCTATTTTAATCTTATACAAACTTCATTATACCAATTATGAAAGGGTTTGAAAAGTAAAAGATAAGGCTTTAACATTCGTCTTCATTGGAATGTACTTAAAAGGGATAATGCTTGATGATTCATGATTTCTCACGTAAAATAAAAGTGATTTGAATGAGGAGGAATAAAGATGTTATTAGGATCTCATGTTTCCATGAGTGGAAAAGAAATGATGTTATTATCTGCAAAGGAAGCAGCTAGCTATAAAGCAAATACAATGATGGTGTATACTGGAGCACCTCAAAATACAAGAAGAAAACCGATTGAAGAATTAATGATCTCTCAAGGTCAAGCATTTATGCAAGCAAATGGAATTGAAGAAGTAGTCGTACATGCTCCTTATATTATTAATTTAGCAAATACGACAAAGGAAGGTTATTTAGATTTTGCGATTGAATTTTTAAGAGAAGAAATTCGTAGAGCAGAAGCTATTGGTGCAAAACAAGTGGTTCTTCATCCAGGTTCTCACGTTGGTGCTGGAGTTGATGTTGGTATTGCACAAATTGTTAAAGGATTGAATGAAGTTATTGATAAAAATCAAAAAGTTCAAATTGCGCTAGAAACAATGGCAGGAAAAGGAACTGAATTAGGTCGAACTTTTGAAGAAATTGCTCGTATGATAGAGGGTGTTACTCATAATGATCGATTATCTGTGACATTGGATACTTGTCATATTCATGATGCAGGGTATAACTTAAAAGAAGATTTTTCTGACGTAATGACTGAATTTGATAAAGTGATTGGTTTAGATCGCTTAAAAGTATTGCACATTAATGATTCAAAAAATGTTTGTGGGGCACATAAAGACCGTCATGCAAATTTTGGATTTGGAGAAATTGGTTTTGATGCTTTAATGCAAGTTGTATCAGAAGAAAAATTTAAAAATATTCCTAAAATCTTAGAAACTCCATATGTTGGAGAAGATAAGAAAAATCAAAAAGCCCCATATTTATATGAAATTCAAATGATTCGTCAAAATCAATTTGACCCAGAATTACTTTCAAAAATTATTAGCCAGTAATAGGAGGAAGTTTTATGCCACATAATCACGAACACGAATGTTGTCAGCATAAAGGAAAACAAAAAAAAGAATGCTGTCACCATCATGAAGTAGAACAAACGAAACAACATTGCTGCCATCATCATGGTGAAGAACATACACATCATCATGAAGAAAGTCATCACCATTCAACTAAAAATGAAAAACATCATCAACACTGTCATTGTCATCATGGACAAATTGAGCAAGCTATTCACTTATTAAAACAGGCAGGATTTAAATATACGAGTAAACGTGAAAAAATTATTGAAATTTTTAGTCATGAAGATCGTTATTTATCTGCTAAACAAGTGCAACAATTATTAGAAACTGATTTTCCAAATATGAGTTATGATACGATTTATCGTAATTTATATGATTTTACGGATTTAGGTATTTTAGAAACAACTGAATGGAATGGTGAAAAATTATTCCGTTTTGGATGTAGTCATGCTGGACATCATCATCATTTTATTTGTGAAAAGTGTGGACGTACGAAAGAAATTGAGTTTTGTCCAATGACTTATTTTGAAACACAATTAGAGGGGTGTGAAGTACATTCACATCGTTTTGAAATTTTTGGATTATGTGAAAAATGTGCTCATACAGCTTCATAATTCAAAAGAGATAACTTAATTTTTAAGGAAAAATATTAGTGTATCTAATTGACAATTGAGCAAACCTTTTCTATAATAAAAAAAGGACATTTCGTTTGTTTGGTTATTCTATTCAAAAGAAAACAGTTACTTTTAATGCTCGGAGGGAGGGAATAGGATATGTCAAAAACAGTTGTTCGTAAAAACGAATCACTTGATGATGCTCTTCGTCGCTTCAAACGTACTGTTTCTAAAACCGGAACTTTACAAGAGGCTCGCAAACGTGAGTTTTATGAAAAACCAAGTGTAAGACGTAAGAAAAAATCAGAGGCAGCTCGTAAACGTAAGTTCTAGTCAACTCTGTGTATCATATGACTAAGTAAAGGCTGGGGTTTACGTCTCAGTCTTTTTCGTATTTTAAGGAGTGAAAATCATGAGTTTAAAAGAAACATTAAATAATGATATTAAAACAGCAATGAAAGCTAAAGATAAAGAAACTTTAGCAGTATTAAGAATGATTAAAACAGCTGTTCAAGCAGCAGAAATCGATAAAAAAGAAGAATTAAATGCTGAAGAAGAATTAACAATTTTAGCACGTGAAGCTAAACAACGTCGTGAATCATTAGCAGAATTTGTGAAGGCAGGACGTGATGAATTAGTTGCTAAAACAGAAGCTGAAATTGAAATTGTAGAACGTTACTTACCAAAACAATTATCAGTAGAAGAAGTAAAAGAAGTCATTGCAACTGTAGCTGAAAAAATTGGTGCAACAACTCAAAAAGAATTTGGTAAATTAATGGGTGCTGTTATGCAAGAATTAAAAGGAAAAGCAGACGGCAATGTCATTAAAGAACAAGTAAAAGCTCATTTAGGATAAAAATGATTCAAACTGTTGTTTATTAACTTCAGAATGAAAAGAAAAGAAGAATTAATATAAGAAATAGATTTTTTTTAAAAGGCCACAGCGTAAATGATTTTCAAGATAATATGCTTGAAAATTAATGAATAGAAAGCTATAATTGAATCAAAGATGAGTGGTCGGCTCATGGTCAATCTGATATTAAACTTGAACACAAGGGTCAAGCGGGTGGCGGACACCAAAAAATCCGAAATTAAACTTGAACACAAGGGTCAAGCGGGTGGCAGACACCAAAATAAACCGACTAGAGAACGTCCCAAAGTTTTGGGACGTTTTTTTGGAGGCAAAAACATGAAGAGAGAAGAACAATTTAGAAGGATAAATACTCTTGAATATAATAAAATCGTACAAAGTATTCCGTTACTTAATAAAATTGCGAATTATTTTAAAGATAATTTTATCGGTAAAAAAGTTGTATATTGCACTCGTAATCAAAAAGTTTCAGTATATTTTTCAGAAAGTAATTTTATGCATCTATGTGGTTTGTATTATTCACGAGGTACAAAAAACTTCTTTTTAGATTGTTTGGATAAAAAGTTAGATGTTTCTTCTTTGCTAGTAAAAAAAGATGGTACAACGTTTCAAAAATTAGCAATTTTGAACTCTATTACAGAATTAACAAGTCCTCATGTTCGTTTAACTGGTTCGGGAAGGTATTTATATTTAGAATTTGATTATGCATTAAGAACTAAAAAACAAATTTTAGCATTAACATTAAAAGATACGAGTAAAAAAGTTGTTCCTCAATCGTTACTTGATTTAAAAAATAAGAGAGACTTTCCTAATGGAGAAGCTGTTATAAAAATATATGCAGTAGATTTTTATAGTAGGAAAGAATGGATTTATTATACTGAGGAAAATGATTTTAAAGAAAATTTGTATATAGATTAAGTTTGGATATTGTTTATAAAACAATTATTAAGAACTAGAAGTCTTTACATTAGCAGTACTAATTGATTGAATGAATACAAAAGTTATATTCAATCGACAGATGCATTGCGGCAAGGAGTCACAATTTTTTGTGGCTCTTTTTTGTTCTATAAGACAATTATCAAATCACAGTAAATTCATAGAAAGAAACGGTTAAAATATGCTATAATAGTGCTACATACAGTAAATGGAGGTTAACAGTGTGGCAGAAGAAAACTTTAAACAAGCGTTAGAAATCCAAGATCATCCACAACTCGTTCAATTATTCGGTTCACAGGACCAACATTTGAGATTATTGGAAGAAACGTTTGAAACACTCATTACTCATCGTGAAGAACAATTGTTAATTTCCGGTGAAGAAGAGTCTGTAAAACAAACTGTAATGTTATTAGAACAACTACAAGAATTAATAGCCCGTGGTATTTCAATCTCTCAAACAGATATTGTCACAGCGATTAAAATGGCTAAAAGAGGTACATTGGATTATTTCTTAAATTTATATAATGAGGAAATTGGTCGTACATTCTCTGGAAAACCCATTCGTGCAAAAACATTTGGACAACAACAATATATTCATGCGATTAAGAAAACAGATATGGTATTTGGAATTGGACCTGCAGGAACTGGGAAAACTTTCGTAGCAGTTGTGATGGCTGTTCAAGCTTTAAAAAAAGGTCAAGTCAAGAAAATTATTTTAACACGACCAGCTGTTGAAGCCGGGGAAAATTTAGGATTTTTACCAGGGGATTTAAAAGAAAAGGTCGATCCATATTTACGTCCGATTTATGATGCGTTATATGCCATTTATGGAGTTGAACATACGAATCGATTATTAGAGCGTGGTGTCATTGAAGTAGCTCCACTTGCTTATATGCGTGGACGTACATTAGAAGAAGCATTTATTATTTTAGATGAAGCACAAAATACAACAAGAGCTCAAATGAAAATGTTTCTAACTCGTTTAGGATTTGGTTCAAAAATGATTATTAATGGAGATAAAACACAAGTAGACTTACCAAAAGGAAGTCATATGAGTGGTTTAGTAGATGCTGAAAATAAACTAAAAGGAATTAGTGGTATTTCTTTTGTGGAATTTGATGCATTTGATGTCGTTCGCCATCCATTAGTATCAAGTATTATTGATGCCTATTCAGATCAAGGTGAATAAGTAAGGAGTAAATGAAAAATGAGACAGAAACTGCGAAAATTTCAGGAAGTTTTGGGCATTTTCTATTTGCCCTTGCTTCTTTTTTTAACATTTGTTGCATTACTCGTCATTGGTTATGGAAATGTAAAACCAACGACTTATACAGTAGAATTGAATCAAGTTGCTAAGGAAACGATTCGTGCTCCAAGAACTTTGGAAGATAAAGCTCAAACAGAGAAAAATCAACAAATTGCAATGGATGCTGTCAGTGATGTATTAGTATTTGACCAAGAACGTATGACGAAGCAATTAACAAATATTCAGCAATTTTTCCAAGCGATTAAATCAGTTGCCTCTAAGGCATCTGCTGAAATTATTAAAACAGATCAAAGCAATTCTTCTGAAGAATCTGTGACAAGAGTGGCAACGACACAGGAAAGAGTTCAATATTTTAAGAAATCACTTGAAAAAGAGAATCAATCCATTAGAGAGTTTGCCATTTTCATACCTGATAAATATATTTCTCAATTATTACAAGCGAATAATGAACAGTTAGCTTCTTATGAGAAGACATTAAAATCAGTTGTAGAAACTCAAATGAAAAATCCAATAAGTGAAAGTACTGTAACAAAAGCTCAAGAAGAAGCGAAAAAGACATTGTTCTATAGTGATTTCTCTGATACAGAAAGAGATTTATTAGGTCAATTAGTATCCGTTTCTGTTATCGTGAATAATGTAGTTGATAAAGAAGCGACTCAAAAAGCAAAAGATGCCGCTAAAGCAGCTGTAACTCCTGTGAAAATTTTACAAGGACAAGTGCTTATTCAAGAAGGACATGTGATTTCAAATCAAGAAATTCGTTTGATTGAATTATTTGGCTTAAGTAATGGCCAACGAAATTATCACGAATTATTTAGTTATTTATTATTCTTAACAGGAATCATTGTTTTCTTAGCTGTATATTTTTATAAACCTACTCAAACAGATAAACAAAATCCAAGTGATACTGCAAGTGCATTAACCGTTTTTAGTTTAGTATTTGTTGCCGGAGTATTTGTTTTAAAAATACTTGCATTAGTACAACATCGAGGAGTTGAACATATTGGCTTAGTATTCCCAATTGCTGGTTTTATTTATTTGTTGTATCGTTTAACAAAGAGTTTAAGGCTGACGATTTTTTCAATTGTTTTAATGCCAATTTTTTCATGGTATTTCTTTTCTCAGTCGACCAATAGTTTACATTTAATTTTAACAACAGTATTCCTTTCAATAATTGCGTGGATTGGAATTTTAAATGAAAAAATGTGGAGTACACAAGCTTGGATCAAACGATTTATTAAATATCTTCTTTATCCAGTTTTATTAGGGGTTCCATTTGTTTTATATAGTAATTATGAGTTTCAAACTCAACAAACGATGTTAGTCTTCTTATTTTTACTATTAAGTGGATTTTTATCATTTTTATTACCAGTTATTTTAATGCCATATTTATCCTATGTATTTGAAGATAGTTCGGTATTATTATGGGCAGAATTATCGAATCCAAATCAACCATTATTAAAGGACTTGATTACAAAAGCGCCGGGAACTTATCATCATAGCTTGATGGTGGCGAATATTTCTGCAAACTGTGTAGAAGCGATTGGTGGAGATTCTCAATTAGCAAGAGTAGCCTGCTATTATCACGATATTGGAAAATTAGAACATCCATTTTTCTTTATTGAAAATTTACCAGGACATATGGAGTCTCCTCATAATATGATAAGTGCAGAAGAGTCAGCTCAAATTATATTTAATCATGTTACAAAAGGAGTAGAAATTTTAACACAACATCAATTACCTCAAGCAGTTATTGATATTTGTGCGCAACATCATGGAACAACATTGATGAAATATTTCTATGCAGAAGCGCTAAAAAATAATCCGGATGTAAAAGAGGAAGATTTCCGTTATCCTGGACCAAAACCTCAAACAAAAGAGGCAGCGATTATTAATATCGTGGATAGTGCAGAAGCAGCAACACGTGCGATGAAAGAACCTACTTTAGAAAAGGTAGAAGCATTAGTCCATTCCATTATTGTGAACCGACTAGAAGATGAACAATTTGTAGAATGTGATATTACAATGAAAGAAATAGCGATTGTAGAAAAAATGATTGTGACTTCTTTAAATGGTACATTCCATTCAAGAATTGAATATCCAACGATAAAAAAACAAGAGACAAAGTAGAGAGGAAATATTATGTTTATTGAATTAATAGACGAAACAGAAGTAGTAAAAGAAGAATATCAAAAATTAGTAGAAGATGTCGTGTCATTTGCGAGTGACTATTTACATTATCCAGAAAATCGTGAATGCTGTATTTCATTTGTATCAAGTGAAAGAATTCGTGAGATTAATCGAGATTTTAGAAATATTGATAAAGTAACGGATGTCATTAGTTTTGCTTTAGATGATGAAGACGAAGATATGGATCCAATTAAAAACTTTATGGCTTCAGATGAAAATTTTGTGACTTCAATTGGAGATATTATTATCTCAGTGGACCGTGCAAAGGAACAAGCGGAAGAATATGGACATAGTTTAGAACGTGAATTAGGATTCTTAGCTTTACATGGTTTTTTACATTTAAATGGTTATGATCATCAAACAGAAGAAGAAGAAAAAGAAATGACAGGCTTACAAACAGAAATTTTAACAGCCTATGGTTTAACAAGAAATGCATAAACAAGTTGAGAAAAATCATCATTTTAAACAATCCATGCAGCATGCTGTGAATGGAATTCAAACAGTATTTCAAGATGAGAGAAATTTCCGTTTTGATGTTATTACTGCAATAGTAGTAGTAATTCTTGGGTTCTTATTAAAAATCGAAAGATTCGAATGGTACTGGATTATATTTTGTATCTTTTTAATGTTTATTTTAGAAATGTTAAATACCGTTGTAGAGCAATTAGTGGATTTAATGGTAGAACATAATTATCATTTAGCCGCTAAAAAAGCAAAAGATGTAGCAGCGGGTGTCGTATTAATGGGAGCTATATTTGTACTCATTATGGCTTCTGGAATTTTTATTCCAAAGATTTTACAAATATTTTTATAAGGAGAGTCATATGTCAAAACAATTTAAATCAGGTTTTGTAGCAATTGTTGGTAGACCAAACGTAGGAAAATCTACTTTTATGAATTATGTTTTAGGACAAAAAATTGCCATTATGTCGGATAAAGCTCAAACAACACGTAATAAAATTCAAGGGGTATATACGAATCAAGATTGTCAAATTGTCTTTTTAGATACTCCAGGAATTCATAAACCGAAGCATGAATTAGGAAACTTCATGGTAGAAAGTGCTTATTCTGCATTAAAAGAAGTAGATGCTGTATTATTTATGGTGAATGCTGCAGAGAAAAGAGGTCCTGGTGATGACTTTATTATTGAAAAATTAAAGAAAATTAAAACACCCGTCTTTCTAGTGTTGAATAAAATTGATTTAATTTCTCCAGATGAATTATTAGACCGAGTTGAATCTTATCAAGAAACGATTCCATTTGCAGGAATTATTCCAATTTCAGTTTTACAAGGAAACAATGTTCAAGAATTGATGACAACTTTAACGAATCATTTACCAGAGGGACCTCAATATTATCCAAGTGATCAAATTACAGACCATCCAGAATATTTCGTTGTGTCTGAGTTAATTCGTGAGAAAATCTTGCATTTAACAAAAGAAGAAATTCCTCATTCAGTTGCAGTTACTGTAGATAAAATGCAAAAAGATGAATTTGATAAAGTACATGTTTATGCCAATATTATTGTTGAGCGACCAACTCAAAAAGGAATTATCATTGGTAAAGGTGGTAAATTACTGAAGGAAATTGGCGTCAGAGCAAGGAAAGATATCGAACAATTACTAGGAAATAAAGTATATTTAGAATTATGGGTTAAAGTTGAAAAAGATTGGCGTAAGAAAAAGAGTCATTTACAAGACTTTGGCTATCGTACAACAGACTATAAAGATTAAGGTGACTTTATGGAATACTTTCAAAAGTTTACCGGTATTGTTTTATTTCGACAAGAATATAAAGAACACGATATGATTGTTAAGATTTTCTCTCGAGAATTTGGCAAGCAAATGTTTTTTGTAAGAAATTTACAACGCTCGAGCCATCCTTTATCTGCAGCAACATTACCCTTTACAAGAGCTGTTTTTATTGGAACCATTCATCAAAATGGATTTAGTTTTATTAGGGAATGTCTTGAAGTACAAAATCATCGACGGATTTATGAACAAATTGAAGTTCAAGCAGTCATGACGTATATGATGCAATTAGTCGATGCTGTAATGGAAGATCGAATCGTGAATACTGAGTTGTATGATTTATTAGAAAATTGTATTCGTGCTGTGGAAAATGACTTAGATCCATTTATTTTAATGCATTATTTTGAATTAAAAATGTTAAAATATTTTGGAGTGGCCTTTCAATGGCAACAGTGTTGTTTTTGCGAAGAGTCGGTTGGACCGTTTGATATTTCGTTGAAACATCATGGATTGTTATGTTCAAGAAACTATGATAAAGATGAGAAGAGATTACAATTAAGTCCAAAAGCAGTGCATATTGCAAGGCTCCTTGTTGCAATGAAATCTCCTTTGCAAATTCAATCATTGAGTCTATCTTCAGAAACAAAAGCAGATTTAAAAAGACTTTGTGACTCATTAATGGATGAATATGTAGGAATTCGATTGAAAGGTAAAAAGTTTATTGATCAAATGGAAGATTGGCAGACTCAATTACAAATTCGTAGAAATAAAACAGAAGAAAAATGAAATTACTAACAAATGATAAGGGCGATAGAATAAAAATCTATCGTCTTTTTTTGCGCACAATTAATTCTGTTTCCTCAGTAGATTATTAGAATTTATACCGTTTTCGTGATACACTAATTAGGATGAAATAAAACGGAGGTATGAGATGTACGAATATCTTAAAGGAGAATTAGTGGCTATTCAGCCAACCTATATTGTCGTAGAAAATCATGGGATTGGATATCAAATAATGTTCGCCAATCCTTACCGTATCCAATCAAAATTGAATGAAGTCATTCGAGTAGAGCTTCAACAAATTGTTCGAGAAGATTCGATTACATTGTATGGTTTTTTAAGTGATGAAGAAAAAGAATTATTCCAAAAATTAATTAGTGTTTCTGGTATCGGACCCAAAAGTGCAGTATCAATTTTAGCAAATGATGATGTGAATGGTTTTATTCAAGCAGTAGAATCAGGCAATATTACATACTTAACAAAATTCCCTGGAGTGGGTAAGAAAACTGCTCAACAAATTGTATTAGATTTAAAAGGAAAATTCACGAATATTATAGTGGAAGAAGTAGCCACTCCAGTAGTAGAAACTGCAACTGGAATTAAACAGTTAGAAGAAGCAAGAGAAGCATTATTAGGATTAGGATATTCTGCAAAAGAAATTACAAAAGTTTGGAAAGAGTTAGAAAATGCTGCTCCTCAAACAACACAAGAAGCATTATCCATTGCCTTTAAATTATTGATGAAATAGAAAGGAAGAATTGTGTGGAAGAACATCGATTTGTAGATGGTAGTCCCTTAGATGAACAAGAAGTTTCTACGGAATTATCATTACGACCGCAAAATTTACAACAATATATTGGTCAGCAAAAAGTAAAAGAAGAGTTATCTATTTATATTCAAGCTGCTCGCAGCAGGCAAGAAGCTTTGGATCATGTCTTATTATATGGACCTCCTGGGTTAGGGAAAACGACTCTAGCAATGGTCATTGCGAATGAACTAGAAGTAGGAATTAAAACAACGAGTGGTCCAGCCATTGAACGACCTGGAGATTTAGTTGCTTTATTAAATGATTTAAATGCTGGAGATGTATTGTTTATCGATGAAATTCATCGCTTACCTCGTGTAGTAGAAGAAATGCTCTATTCTGCAATGGAAGATTTCTTTGTGGATATTGTAGTAGGTCAAGGACCAACAGCACATCCCGTTCATTTTCCATTACCTCCTTTCACTTTAGTAGGAGCGACAACTCGTGCGGGTGCTTTATCTGCTCCATTAAGGGATCGTTTTGGAATTGTGTCTCATATGGAATATTATGATGAAGAATCCTTAACAGAAATTGTGAAGCGAACAGCTAGTGTATTTGAAAGTGAAATACATGAAGAAGCAGCTAGAGAGGTAGCTCTTCGTTCAAGAGGAACCCCTCGTATTGCTAACCGTTTATTAAAACGTGTGCGTGATTTTTCTCAAGTTTATGAAGAGGGTGCTATTTCAAAAGAAATTACACAAAAAGCTTTAAAAGTCCTTCAAGTAGATGAAAAGGGCTTAGATGCGATTGACCGTAAATTATTAAATGCCATGATTGATTTATACGATGGAGGCCCAGTTGGATTAGGAGCGATTGCTGCCAATATTTCTGAAGATGCTGAAACAATCGAAGATATGTATGAACCGTATTTATTACAAATCGGATTTATGAAACGAACTTCAAGAGGAAGAATGGTGACTCCAGAAGCTTATGTTCATTTGAATAGAAGATATTAAAATAGAAAGATGGAATAAGAATGAATTATACAACTCAAGATTTTGATTTTGATTTACCAGAAGAACTGATTGCTCAAACACCATTGAAAGATCGAACTTCATCACGTTTACTAGTCGTTAATGAAACAGAACATAGTGTAGAAGATAGACATTTTTCTGAAATTATTGATTATTTAGAAGAAGGTGATACATTAGTCGTTAATAATACAAGAGTATTGCCAGCTAGATTATACGGCGAAAAAGAGGGAACAGGGGCTCATATTGAAGTGCTACTACTACATAATACGCATGGAGATTGCTGGGAAACTCTTGTAAAGCCAGCTAAAAGAATGAAAGTTGGAACAGTAGTATCCTTTGGTGATGGACGATTAAAGGCCACTGTGACAGAAGAATTAGAGCAAGGTGGAAGAATCATTGAATTTCAATACGATGGAGTATTTTTAGAAATTTTAGAATCATTAGGTGAAATGCCATTACCACCGTATATCAAAGAACGATTAGATGATCAAGAACGTTATCAAACGGTTTATGCAAAGGAAAATGGTTCTGCAGCTGCACCAACAGCAGGATTACATTTTACAAAAGAATTAATGGAAAAAATTCAACAAAAAGGGATTCAAATTGTTCCGATTACATTACATGTTGGATTAGGTACCTTTAGACCTGTATCCGTAGATCATTTAGAAGACCATAAAATGCATTCGGAATATTATCATATTTCAAAAGAAACAGCAGAAGTTATTGCAGAAACTAAGAAAAATGGAAAACGAGTGATTGCAGTAGGAACAACTTCCATTCGTACATTAGAAACAGTCGGTTCAGCTAACCATGGAGAAATTGTTCCAAGCAGTGGATGGACAGATATTTTCATTTCGCCAGGATATGAATTTAAAGTAGTGGATGCCTTTATTACAAATTTCCACCTTCCAAAATCTACATTAGTGATGTTAGTTAGTGCTTATTTAGGACGTGACTTTACATTAGAAGCTTATCACCATGCTATTCGTGAACGTTATCGTTTCTTTAGTTTTGGAGATGCGATGTTTGTTCATCGTTAAATCTAGCAGTAGAAATTGGAGATGATACAATTGTCTTTTGAACAGTTAAAAGAGCAAATTATGCAGGATGAAGAAAATCTAATTTATACGGAGCAAGGAATTGAACCATTATTTTGGATTCCTGAAACAGCTAAAATTTTAATTATCGGTCAAGCACCAGGATTAAAGGCTCAAGAAAGTCGTAAATTTTTCTGGGATAAAAGTGGAGACCGTTTAAGAGAATGGCTGGGAGTTGATAAAACGTTATTTTACGAATCAGGATTATTTGCAGTCGTTCCAATGGACTTCTATTATCCAGGAAAAGGTAAAAGTGGAGATAAACCTCCCAGAAAAGGATTTGCGCCAAAATGGCACCCATTAGTTTTACCATTATTGAAACAGGTTGAGTGTATTTTATTAGTTGGCTCATATGCACAAAATTATTATTTAAAAGAAACGAAAAAAGAAAATGTAACTGAAACGGTAAGAAGTTACTCTGAATACTTGCCAATGTATTTTCCATTAGTACATCCTTCTCCTTTAAATATAAGGTGGATGAAGAAAAATCCATGGTTTGAAGAAGAAGTATTACCTGAATTAAAAATGATTGTAAAAAATATTATAAAAAAGGAGAATGAATGATGTTTATTACACGACACAATAACCCATATGAATTAAAAGGAGAATTACCAACAGTAGGAGAAAAAGCTCCTCATTTTTCATTAGAATGTATTCATGGAGAGATTAAAACTCCAGAATCATTTGCAGGAAGCGTAACATTAATCAGTGTTGTTCCAGATATTAATACTCGAGTTTGCGATATTCAAACAAAAGCGTTCCATAAAAAAATGAAAGAACATCCAAGTATTCAATTAGTGACGATTAGTAAAAATAACAAAGAAGAATTTAAAAATTGGTGTTCGGCAAATGATGTTGCAATGGAAATGTTATGCGATGTTGATTTTACATTTGGAGAAGCATATGGCATTTATGTTCCTGAATTAAGCGTAGACCAACGTTCGATTTTTGTATTGGATCAAACTGGAACAATTGTGTATCAAGAAATTGTTCAAGAAATGACAGATGAACCGAATTATGATGAAGCCATTCGAGTAGCATTAACTCACTTATAAAAAGGAGGAAAATACATGGAAAATAATACATTATTTCCGCCAATTGAGCCTTATAATGAGTTTTATTTAGAAGTTTCTTCAACACATCAAATATTTGTGATGGAATCAGGAAATCCAAATGGAAAGCCAGTGATTATTGTTCATGGTGGACCAGGTGGAGGGTCGAGTCCAGTTACCCGTCAATTGTTTAATCCGGATGTTTACCGAATGATTCAATTTGACCAACGTGGTTGTGGAAAAAGTTTACCTTTTCTTTCATTAGAGGAGAATACAACTCAACATTTAGTTTCTGATATGGAAAAAATCCGTGAAAAGCTAGGAATTGAAAAATGGGTTGTGTTCGGTGGTAGTTGGGGGACGACTTTATCCCTTCATTATGCTATTCAATATCCACAAAGAGTTATAGGATTGATTTTACGTGGGATTTTCTTAGGGAGACAAGAAGATACTGATTGGCTTTACCAAAAGGGAGCTAGTGATTTTTTCCCAGATCAATTTGCACCTTATTTAAATCATATTCCAGTAGAAGAACAAGATGATTTAGTAACAGCTTATTATAAAAGGTTGACCAGTGAAGATGCATCTATTCGATTAGAAGCAGCTCGTCAATGGGCTAGATGGGAAGGCGGCATTATTACCTTATTACCTAGGGAAACTATTGGTGAGGAATCAGATGAGGACATGCTTGCAATTGCCATTATGGAATGTCATTATTTCTACTATCATTGCTTTGTAGAAGATGATAATTATATTCTTAATCATGCGGATACATTAAAAGAGATTCCAATTAAAATTGTTCATGGTAGATATGATGTCGATTGTCGTCCAAGTGGGGCATATGATTTAAAACAAAAATTGCCACATGCTGAATTAGTCTTTTCTACTGCTGCAGGACATGCACAAATGGAACCAACAACAGTAAAAGAATTAATGAGATTTGCAAGAGAATTTGAATAAGCTCATTAGGACAGTTTCGTAAAACAATAAACGCTTCACAACAAGAAAACGAACTTGTTGTGAAGCGTTATTTTATTTATTAAATAATAATTGTTCTAATGCACGTCTTTGTACTTTCATCGTTGCTGTTCTTGGAATTTTATCGTATTCCATCATAATTGGTTCATTTAAATGAGGTAAGTTTTCAATGGCTTTAAACCATAATTCCTCTTGGAAGAGTTCGCCAGCGGTAATAGCGATGATTGGCTGAGGGTATCCATGGTTATCACGAATAATGACGACTTCTTCAAGGAACGGAAGATGGTCTAATAAATAATCTTCAATAGCTAGTGTACTTTCTACTGTTTCTACTAAATCTACTTGACGGTCATGGAGTAGTAATTCACCATTATCATTGATAAGGCCATAATCACCAGTATCCCACCATTCGTCGTATACATTTTGTTGGAAGCGATCATCTTCTTTAAAGTAAGTTAAAGCACGTCCTTTAGAATATAATTGAATATTTCCTGGTGTATTCGTTGGTAGAAGTGTACCATCATTCGTTGCAATTCTTGCTTTTGTAAAATGTTCAAATCCAATCCCCATATTACGAATATTTATTACTGGTAATGATTCTAATGTGTGTTTACGAATGATTGCAGGTCCGCATTCACTTTGTCCATAAATTTGTAAATAGATGGCATTTTTCTCACGATTAGTTTTTAAGAAAGTAGCCATTGTTTCTTTATTAATCGCGTCAAATGTCGAATGATAATAGCGAGTATTTTCAAATAATTCTGGATGTGCTTTAGCAAGAGTAGACCATTGAACAAAATTATTCGGATGGGTTTCAATTCCAATTGGTTTAAATAGTTGAAGTAGGTTTTCAATATTAGGAATACTTGGATCTTTAATCGCTAAATAGGGAAATCCTAAAGTCATTAAAGAAGATATTCCAATATTAAAACGTGAATGTACTGGAGAAATATGGAATGCTAATAATCCAATTTCTTCCATTTTTGAGAATATACTCTTTTGAAAAGCTGTTCGCCAGCCCATGCTGTTAGCAGAGTGTGCAATTAGTTTAGGAACACCTGTCGTCCCAGACGTATGTGTCATATAACTAATCTCATTTGGATTAAGAGAAACTAATGGAGTCACAGTTTCAACTTGTTTTTGTATTTCTTGAACAGAAATAACTTTAGACTGGTTCTTTTCTTTTAAAAGGTTAACTTTGTCCTTTGTTTCATCATCATAAATTAACCATGCATCTTCTAGGCGTTCAAAAAATGTATCAATAATGGTAGCAGGAAGATGAGCAGAAGTCATGACAGGAACTGCTCCTAAATATGAAATAGCACAAGCTAACCAATAGCTATCAACAGCAGAAGATTTATAAACCATCACTTTTTCTCCAGTTTTAATACCAATCGTAAATAATTGATAAGCACGTTTTTGGATGAATGTTAAACTTTCTTGGTAGGTTGTTTCGAGTCCAAATTCAGGGAAAGTTGACAGTACTTTATCTAAATATATTTTTGTATTTGGAAAATCTATAGAAGCTTTTTTATAATTTTTAAATAAATGTAAAGGTTCATGTTCATAAATGGTAAACATAGTAACATCCTTTCAAAAATAGTCTTTATCTAGTATACAGGAGGGATATAAAACTTGCAAAAAAATTTAAGTATACTAGTATGCAAACGTTTTAATTTTTGGTAAAATAAATTTATGCAACCGGTTTAATACTGGTATGAATAGGAGTTGATAGATGTGCAAATAAAAAACGAAGCTATGCTGATAACTTATTCAGACAGCTTAGGAAAAAATATGAAGGATCTAAAATTTGTTTTAGAAACTTACATTAAAGAATCAATTGGAGGAGTACACTTACTTCCATTTTTCCCTTCAACAGGTGATAGAGGATTTGCACCAAGTGATTATACGACCGTTGATCCAGACTTAGGTAGCTGGGAAGATGTCGATGCATTAGGAGAGCAATATTACTTAATGTTTGATTTTATGATTAATCATATTTCTCGTGAATCAAAATTTTTCCAAGATTTTAAAAAGAATCATGAGAATTCACCATATAAAGATATGTTTATTCGTGTCCATGAATTTTTCCCACCTGGACGTCCAACACAAGAAGATATTGATTTGATTTATAAAAGAAAAGATAAAGCACCTTTTCAAACGGTTCATTTTGAAGATGGTACAACAGAAGAAGTGTGGAATACATTTGGTGAAGAACAAATTGATTTAGATGTCAAAAAAGAAATTGTAAAAGCATTTATCCGTGAAACGATTAAAGATATGGCAAGTCATGGATGTTCACTAATCCGATTAGATGCTTTTGCCTATGCT
>ERZ772942.175-NODE-175-length-27355-cov-4.546264_pt1 | contig 27355 bp, 20 predicted proteins | sample MGYA00511135_ERZ772942 | MGnify/ENA primary metagenome ERZ772942 (study PRJEB29015, sample SAMEA2738099) | human oral metagenome | biome: human oral; feature: human-associated habitat; material: saliva | place: China | collected 2265 ... | reverse complement strand
TGCATGTATTAGGCACGCCGCCAGCGTTCGTCCTGAGCCAGGATCAAACTCTCATGAAAATACTTTTCATAAGCTTTTGAAAGCTCATTTTAATTACTGACTTATTGTTTTTCTCCTTAGAGAAAAGAAATTGTTGTTTCTTCACTTTCGTGAAGTCCCTACACATTTGGTTTGTCTTCTTTGTTTAGTTTTCAAAGGTCAACGTCGCTTTACGCGACAACTCCTATATATTATCATAGGCATTTTTTACTGTCAATAACTTTTTGAAATTTATTTTAAATTTCTTTTCGTAATCGCTTCAAATGCGAACGTTCGTTAACAGTGTTTATAATTTACCATAGCTAGACTTACTTTTCAAGTCTTTTTTGTAACTTTTTTTATATTTTTTACGAAAAAAGTGTTTTGAAGCATTCACTTCAAAACACTCTCTCGCTCACACTACCTTGAGTTATTGTTTACGATAGGTTAGTTGACAATAACGTTCATACCATAAGTCAACATACTCTGGTGAAAACGGACCTTTTTTATTATTAATCCAATCGACTAGAATCTCAACATTCGCCTTCAAAATTTGATCGATTTCTTTTGAATAATGCATTTGTCGGCGGTGTTGTTCATATTCGTCGACATCTAATAGTCTTTTTTCACCATCCGGGAATATTTTAATATCTAAATCGTAATCAATGTATTTTAATGCTTCTTTATCTAATACATAGGGAGAAGCTAGATTACAATAGTAGGATATTCCTTTTTGACGAATCATGGTTACTACATTAAACCAGTAATGCTTATGATAATATAACAATGCTGGTTCTCTTGTTAGCCAACGTCTTCCATCCGCTTCTGTTACTAAAGTATGATCATTACAAGCGATAATTGCTTGGTCACTTGTTTTTAGCACCATACTATCTCTCCACGTACGATGAAGACTGCCATCATGTTTATAACTCTTGACAGTGATGAATTCTCCTTCTCTTGGATTTTGCATCACGAGTCCAACCTTCTATATCGATTTTAGAAAAGCTCCCTTTTCTTTACATTCATTCTCGATTGTAGTATAGCACATTTCATCGCTTGTGTGAATATCTACTACTTATTATTCTCGTCTTGCCCTGATACATGTTCCCATAATTTTGTTTGAACTTTTGAAAAAGGCATTTTATAAAACTCTTCTGCTTCTACCCATCTTAATTCTCTATCACTTAATTCTTCTATTTCACCATATGATTGAACTTGATATTTTGTTAATTCAATTTCCCATTTTTGATGACTGAAAATATGTTTAACTTCACCCTTCAATTTCTTGCCTTTTTGAATCTTTAATTGATAAATTGATTCAAATTGCGTTTCTAATGGGATATTTTTATTTGGATAATCATCAAGGTCTTCTGCTATTTCATCTAATAAACTCAATTGTTTTCTTGTCGGTGTAAAATCTCTTATTAATGGAAAATGCCAAAATCCACTTAATAAATCTGCATAAGTATTTTTCTCTAACAAATATTGCCCTTTATCATTTTGAATGACAAATGCTTGCCACTTCATTGGCACTGGCTTTTTCTTAGGGATCTTTACTGGATATAAATGCATTGTCCCATTTAAGTAAGCTGCACTAAATTCTTTTACCGGACTATCTTCTGGATGTGGTGTTACTGGTGACTCAATATCTGACCCTAAATCCATCAATGCTTGGTTAAAGTCTCCAGGTCGCTCTTTTGAAATAATTTTTTCTGCAACTGCTTGAAATACTTTTCTGTTAGATGGGTTACCGATATCTAATCCTATTTCAAATAATCGGCTAATAACACGCATTAAGTTTCCATCTACTGCTGGTTCTGGTAAATTAAAAGCAATACTAGCGATCGCTCCTGCTGTATATGGTCCAATTCCTTTTAGCGTTTGGATTTCTTCCATAGTATTTGGAAATTTACCATTATATTCTCCCATAATTTGCTGAGCAGCTTTTTGCATATTTCTGACTCTTGAATAATACCCTAAGCCTTCCCAAACTTTTAATAATTCTTCTTCTTGTGCATCTGCTAAAGACTCAATCGTTGGAAAAGTTTCTAAAAATCGATAATAGTACGGAATCACCGTATCGACTCTTGTTTGTTGCAGCATGATTTCACTCACCCATATATGATAAGGATTATTCGAATGTCTCCACGGTAAATCTCTCTTTTCTTTGTCGTACCACTCTAATAGTTTTTTCTGAAATGAAGCAATTTTCTCTTCAGACCACATTTTAATTCCATATTGCTCTAAATCCATTCTTCACTCTCCCATTTCAACTTTTCAATCGCTTCATCTATAGCAGAACTACTGAAACCTTTTTGATATAATTTTCCTTTTAATTGATACCAAACTTGTGAATCTGTTGCTTCATATTTAGAAAGTAAATTTCTCAAAATTCTCTCACCTTTTTTCATCACTAGTTCTTCTTCATTCTCTTCTTGCTTTTCAAATGTCAATTCTGCAATCACAGATTGTACAATATCTAAATCATATCCTCTTTGCATTAAAAAGCCGTACACTTTTTGTTTCACTGTCTTAACAGGTGCATTTCCTTGTCGGTCTACATATTTTTGTGCAATTTCTATTGCTTGATCTAATTGTGTTGCTTCATCATACTCTGCTAAAGCTTTTTGAATAATAGAGTCATTCACACCTTTTTTCTTTAATTCAAACGCTACAGCTTTTGGTCCTTTTTTCTGTAACGCAAAATTTTCTCGTACATAACTTTCTGCATAAAACTGATCATTGACAAATCCATGGTCCATTAATTGTTGTAAAACTTGGTTTATCACTTCATCAGACACTTCTAGTTTCTCGAGTTTTTCATAGATTTCTTTAGCTGTTCTTAACTTAAAATTTAAAAAATGCAACGCTTTTTGGTAGGCGTTTTGATACTGTGTTTCCTGTTCAATTTCACGGATTGTATCTTGCGTTATTTCTGTTCCTTTTGTTAATGCGAACTTTAATAATGTCGCTTCATCTACCCCAAAAGCAAATTCATCATTAATGTAGATATTAAAACGATTTTGTTTTTTCTTTTGTACTTCAATTTTAGTAATTTGCATGATATCCCTCCGTTCTTTCTTTTTATTGTAACAAAAAACTATAAGTTATCCAAAAATCCTGCTAGCTTTTACACTAACAGGATTTTTTATACTTTCTGTATTTCCTTATTACCAGCCCAATGGGACATGGATAAATTCACATCCTAATTTTCTTAATTCATTTTGACGTTGTTCATAATAAGGAATCGAAATTCCTTTCAAACGTACATGAGACATACCTTTTAAATGTAAACATACAGACGAAGTAAAATGATACACTTCAATGAACTCATATTCCTTCCATAATTCAGCAATTAAATCTTCAAAAATATATGGTGAATTCAAATATTGAACTCCTTCAATATGAAATCTTTCCTTTGGATGAGGAATATAGTAATCAATCTTTAAAGCATGAGTGTAGGTTGTTATAAAACGCACAGAAATTGCATCATCAGTTTCAGAAAAATTTTGTCCCAATAATACTTTAACAGTTTTCCCGTTTTTAATAGGCTTTTCTTTTGTTTCAAAAAAATTATCCAAATAGACTAATTTGTTCTTACTAACAACATGATAAGGACTCTCATAAAGAGTATAATGCTTTTCCGTTTTTTTAATTAAATCATCTCTAGTGATACCGTATTTCCCTATTTGCCTTTCTATTAAAGGCAAGGAGTACATTCCATATGGAAAAATATCAGCATACCCATCATCAAAACTCATCAAATGTTTATAAGTAGAGCAAGCTACTAAATCTAATACTAATGGATGATCAAAACTAGCATAAAAAATTTTAGAATAATCCCCCGAAAATTTTTCAACGATGGCATCCATATCTTCTTGTTTCTCCAAACAATAAACCGCTGTAAAGTCTTTCGAATAATATTGATGGCGCTCATTCATCACAGGTGTGACATATAACGTTGTAAAATTTTCTCCTACATACTCATTTTGAATATACATTGCAATTTTCGCCTGTAAAGGCGTCGTCGCAATTAACAAATTTTCCATTCGAGCCACTCCTTACCCATTTTCATTTTTATATTCATTAAAGAACAAAACAAATATGAATCCACTGATAAATGGAACTAATCCATACATCCACATTTCCATTTCAAAAGTAATCCTAACAAAAACTAACGAAATACACATGATCAACCAGACAAATGAATGGATTTTCTTAAAAACTAACCCTAGAATTACTAAACTAGAAATGACCGTTAGAAAAATTCCCACATATCCTACAAAAAATTCATAAGAAGAAACTCCACCAATTGCTTCTAAGCAAAAAGCTATACCCGTACTGATGAATAAAATTAAAGGAATGCTATTAAAAGATGAATATTGTTTCACCAAAATTTCAAAACCAGTTGATAAAGTCGTCTGAGCTGCCAATAAGACTCCAATCGTTACAGGAAGTGCCATCCATAATCCTTTCATCTTTGCATATTGCAATAAAACATTATCATCAAAATTATATCCCGCTTGTTTTAACGAAACTCCAATCAGATACAAAATACCAGTGACAATAATCCCTAAAAAAGAATTCAACAAAATAGAACGTAATAATTTTGAATGCCCTACTTGTTTAAACCTCTCTTGCAAATCGGGACTGACTAAATAGGAAGAAAGAGTTTGAAAACTTGCTCCTACAAGAATGGTTCCCGAAAAAGAATCTCTTGAACTGGACAATCCTGAAAACACAATTCCTTCCGAATTCATTCTAATAAGAATAGTAATAATAGAAGCTAATAATATAATCGAATAAATACTGTCATATTTTACAACAACAGGCAATCCACCTCGAGCAATCACATATGCCCACAACACAAGTACTACTATCCAAATAGATGCTGGTATCATAGTTAATTCTTTTAACATAATTGCAGGAATATATAAAATAATTCCAATTCGTAATAATTGATACATCGTCCATAATAATTTCGATGCAATATAACTTTTATAACCGAATCGATCTTCAATAAACTCAAAAACATCTGCATATGAAATTATACGTTTTAAAATCCAATACAAAATAGGAAGGGCTAAAATAATTCCAAATTGAGCGACAAAATTGCGATACCCATTATGATAGCCTGTATCCACAATCCCAATCAATGAAATTGGCGATAACAAAGTCGCAAAAATTGATAAGCTATAACAAATCCACTGAAAAGATTGCTTAAACTTCATCCATTTGTCCCCAAAGATCTGCTAGTTTTAAATCTTCTTTTGTATTAATATCGATATTATATTTTCCTTGTTGCAACACATACCCTAATTTTCCACCGTAAAACGATTGAGACTTAAGAAAAACTCCCACAGTCACTCCGAATAAATTGCCATTTGGATAATATTGTTTTTGATGGATTTGCCGATTTGTCTGATTTGCCTCTACTTGTTTCGATAGTAATTCTGTTTTATTTAACGGCGTCACAAATAAAGCTGGATTTAACTCCACTTCTTTAACCGTTATTACACTATCGTACTGCTCCATTAACTTCAAAACTTTTACCAAATCTTCCTTTGAACGATACGGACTTGTTGGTTGTAATAAAATAATTTTATCTTTTGAATCTAGTTGAAAAGCTTCAATGACATCCGTTAACACTTCCACCATAGTCGCCTGAGATGTTGCTAAACTTTCCGGTCTATGATGAACATCTACCCTGTCATTCTGAAATAAATGCGTACTATAATCAGTTGTCACAATCACTTTATCAAACAAATCCGCTTCTATAGCAAAATCAATTGCTCGGTTTAATAGACTCTTTCTACAAACAACTTGTAAATTTTTATTTGGCAATTCAACTGAGCCACTTCTTGCAGGTATTACGGCAAATTTCATTCCATTCCCCTTTTCTTTTTATTTAACACTTCTTCATAAAGAGATTTCACTTTTTCTTTCCTATATTCTTTTGCAAAATCTGAAGATTGATAGTGACTTTTTTCATGATAGCTTTTTAGCAACTTCACTAATTCATCAAGCGATCTAAACGTATTCGTATGCCTACAAACTTTTTCATAATAAATATGTGCTAAATCGGTATGTGATAATAGACAAACTAATCCGCTAGCAGAAGCCTCTACTGCAGAATTGGCAAAACACTCACTATATGAACAAGATAGATACCCTTGATGGTTCTCATAAGGAACAGAATTTACAAAGCCTACATATGTAACATTTTCTGGAAGTTGTTCTTTTGTCATTCCATCCGGTAATGTTCCATAAATGGTTAAACGACTCTGCGGAACTAGTCTAAACGCTTCAATGGCTAATTCACAATTTTTAATGATGGTCATATTTCCAACAATACACCAATCCGTCACTGTTTCATACGTTTTTTCTATTACCTCTTCCACATAAACAGGAGGCAAAAATCTCACAACATCGCTTCCTAATCGTTCTTCTAATACTGGACTTGCGACAATATTTGTACACCAATTTTGCAAAACAAATTTCATAAAAGGCGCTAAAATATTGTAATGAGTAAACGCCAATAATTCTCTTTTTGTATTTTGAAAAAACTTTCTCAACTGCAAAGGATATTCATTAATCATATCTATCATAAATTTATTTTGAGGAGTTGAATGCTCGGCTAAGTATACACTCACCAATTGCCATTGCGAATAATGTTCTCCTGTTGCCATAAAATGATAATCATGATAATTCTCGCTAAAATCCCCTTCAAGTATAATTCCTTTTGTTCCATATAAAGTAAAGGTATTAGAAAACATATTCATCCGATAAAATAATTGCGAAGTATAGCACTCAATCGTTCCATCCTCATAATACACCAATCCTACATAACCTTCTTTTGTATACTCCACTTTTTTCACCTCTTCTAACGAAGTAAGGAAATCCCTTGAAACACTTGGACGAACTCTAGCTAAATCAGACAAATCAAAAATCGCATGATAAAAATTATGAAACCCTAATTGTTCTAATTGCTCTACAAAGTTTGGAACAATATTCTTCAGATTTGTAATCACCAATTGATGCTCAATTCCCAATTCTTGCATGATAGACTGCCGAGCCAATTGACTACTTTCAAACCCATAAATAGCACTTGGAATTCCTTCTTTAATCGTAAATACTCTCATCTTACTTCTCCTTCTAAAGCTTCTTCAAGAGATATCCCCCTTGTTTTTGCTAAACGAGCACGAAAAGTCATTTGTCGATGATAACTTTCATTAGTTTGTTCATAAGCAGTTATAACATTTAATACTACAGCATTTTCCTTTGTGATCATTCTTGCCCATAAATGCCAATCTTCATATCCGTCATATCCGAGTTGATAACCACCTGCTTCTTCATAAACAGACTTTCTAAAAATAACTGTTGAAGGATGGAATAAATTTCGATACGCTAATTGGAACCATAGTGTTTCCCCATACAAATGATTCTGTCTATTTATTTTTAACATTTGTTTTTTTTCAGGTTCTTCAAGATTTACTCTTGATCCAACAATCTCTAAGGAAGGATTAGCTTCTAAAGGATGCAATACCGTCTCTAAATGCCAAGGCATCCAAACATCATTCGAATCTATTTTGGCAACATAATCTCCTAAAGTTCGATTCACTCCCACAATTAATGTTTGCGAAATACCGTGATACACTAATTTTTCATAATGAATCCGAGCATCATTTAAATACTTCTGGCAAACTTCTTGTGTTTCATCAGTTGATCCATCATCTACAATCCATAATCGAAACTGTTGGTGAGTTTGATTTAAAACCGATTGAATCGAATCTTCAATTGTTTTAGCTGAATTATAAGTAGGCATCACAATGTCCACACAAGAATCGGATGAAGAGAGATTTTTATTCGGCACTCCTTGATTTGATAAAATATCCGACTCAAAACTACTTAAGAAGGTACGATACCCTTCCACTTTTACTCCTTCTATTTTTTTTGCAAAAATAAACGAAGTTGAATAGAAACCATACACTTCCACAAATTCATATTCTGCTAGCAACTCATAGATTTCCTCTTCAAAACATTTTGAAGGAGTTGCTACTTGAACATCTTCAATTTCAATCGCCACACGAGGATGCGGATAATAGATATCGGCTCCACAGTCTTGTATCGCTTTTTGCGTTAGATATTTCGTAACTTCAATATCTTCCTCATCAAAAACTGACCCTAACGCTTGACCAAGAAAAACTCGAAGCGTTTGTCCGTTATTAGCACGTTTAAAATCTACTGGTTTCGTATCTAAACATAAAGGGATTTGTCTTCCTTCTTCAAACAACTCTGTCTTCTCAAACACAGTAAAATGATTTTGAGAAAGGCTCATTATTTGTCCTAACGTTAAACCTAATGGCGACACTATTCTATTTCTATTTTGTGTATACATATTCGGAACAATAATTGAAGTACTGCCATCATCAAAAGTAAATAATTGCATTCTTTTAGGGTTGAAAAAACTTAATGCCACTGGATTATCTAAACTTGCTAAATACATCGAAGAAATTGTTTTCCCAGAAAGAAAATTTTGCAAAGTTTCTAAAAGATTTTCCTCATGTAAAATACACACATCTTCACAAAATTCTTTCATTTTTTCTGCATAGATTTTCTGCCTTGGATCATCTGACATTAACAAATACATTCCGTAAAATTCCAAGTTAGTATAACGCGCTATTTCTCTTGCAACAAGAACTTGGAATGGAGAAGTACAAAAAATTACATTCATAATTGCTCCTACTTTCTAAGAATTTACATAACTCTATTATCAGCCTCAGTATACCATAGTCTTTCTACATCCTAAAGTTAAGCAGACGAAAAAGGAACAGCCTTTCGACTGCTCCTTTAATTGTTTGAAAAATCTACATCTATACTTTTAACAAGTTGTTTCATCTATTTTTCTTTTTTCTTGAAAGTTGGAACCATTAATCCTAATCCTGCAAGAATTGAACTTGCTGCAACTCCAAAGATTGCAAACTCCTGTCCTGTACCTGTCTGAGGTAATTCTTCTACTTTTTTAGTAGGAACTGAAGCTTGTTCTTCATTTCCTTCATTTAAAGGAGTTACGTCATTTGTTTTTGGTTCTTCTTTCTTAGGTTCTTCAGGTTTTGGTTCTGGAGTTTGTTCTGGTTGTGGTTTGAATTCCGGTTTAGGATCTGGTTTATAAGCTTGTTTTTTCTTGAAAACATGAGTAACAATACCATCAGCATCTACTGGAATTGTTCCAACAAATTCATATCCTTCAATTGTACCTGGTTCAAACGCTTCATTTGCTTCACCTTTTACAGAAGGTTTTTTCGCATCTGCTGGTTTTAAGGTATTTCCGTATTCATCTACCCATTTAGTAATAATTAATTGTGGTAAAGTTAACGAATCACCCAAATCTCCGTTTACTGAACCATTGAATTCAGGGACATCCAATACTGGGGGTTCTTCTGACGCTAGTCCCCCTTTGAATTCAGGAACTTCTAATACAGGTGGTTCATTTGATACTACCCCTCCTGTATATTCAGGAACTTCCAAGGTTGGCGGATCTACTGAAACAACTCCACCTTCAAATTCTGGCACATCTAAAATTGGTGGATTTTCTGATACTGCCCATTCAACTTTTTTAGGTTCTAAAACATATTGATAAACGACAGTAGTTGTCCCTTCTTCGAGTACTCCATTTTCAGCAATGACATTATGGAATTTTTCTGACACTGGATAAACACCCTGATATTTATACTTTTTACCATCTACTGTAGTAATTTCATTTAATCTTTTATCTTGAGTACTATAAAAAGGTAGAAGTTCATAATTAACACGTTCTCGAGTTGAAATAACTTTATCTCCAGATTTTGTAAAATAAGTATAAATTGTCTTTATAACAGCATCTTTTTTCACTATTTCTTCTGGTTTGATTTCATTTCCTTCAGCATCAACATATTTAACAATTACCGAACTTTTCACCTCTTTTTTAACTGGCGTTGGATCTTCTTTACTTACGAAACGGTAAACATAGCTAACAATCGTTTGAGGTTTATCTATCGTACTTCTTTCATATGCAGAACCATAGGCAATCGCTTCAAATTCATAAGCAAATCCTGTCTTATCGCCTATTATTGTATTGAATCTCTTCGGAGTTGCGTCATAAATGGGCTTTAATGTTTCAACCACTTTTTCTTCCCCAACTTTTGTTGTTCCAGAAAAGACATCATATGTTTTTGTTATTTCATATGGTGTATTCAATTCTACTATTTCATCAGCTTTTAACTTTTCTCCTGAACTTGAAACATATTGAACAGTCACTGTCCCTACTTTTGTGTTTTCAGTTTTAATTGGATTTTCTGAACGTTTTGTACTCAATTGATAGTAATGATTTACGATAGATTTCCCTTCTCCCATTACTTTATAAGCACGAACAGGAGTAATAATTTCTTTTATCTGATAATTAGTTTCTTCCTTTGTGGTTACAGTTTTTTTCTAAGTTCTTCTTCTTCTATCGTTGAACTTTCATTGACCACATGAATATTACTTGAATCATCAGAAATTGAAACAGTACCTTTATTAGCATATACAGGATCTTCGCTTGTTTCTATTTCAGGATTTTCCTTTTTCCACTCAGTATATTTGTCAACTTCCTTATGATAAGTAGTAATTGTTTTATCAACCATAAATCCACTACCATAATTTACAACTTCAACTCCAGAAGTTGAACTAACTTTATCCCTTGGATAAGCATAACTTAATTTCCGTTCTATAGTTCTAGTTACATCTTTAATATTTCCATATTCTACAAGATCATTGGAATTTGAATTTAATGTAATCTCAAAGCCATCAACAAGCTCTTGCCCAGACAAAATATATTGTTTTATCTTATTCAATATCTCTGGTTTTGCATTTAGAAACGCAATACTATCCTGGTTTAAGCCCACTTGCACATTATTCTCTTTTATCAGTTTAATAATGTTGTTAATTCTATTTTCCAGTTCCTCTTTTTTATCTTGAACTTTCTTTTTAGCTTCCTCTGTTATTGCTCTTTTTTCAAAATAATTAATAATCCCATGTTCTCTGAATTGAGCATCTTTTAAAATTTCTTTTAAAGAAGCGTGAGATAAGTCTAATTTACCAGGATAAACAATCTCATCATTAATTTTTATCGTAGAAGAAGTAGGATAATACACCATAAGCATAGTTCCATCTCCTTGAACAACTTTATCATCATCCGTCCCAAAAATCTGATCTTCCCCTGAAACTTTAACACTGAAATCAGATTGTGGAGTAGAACTATAAAATGAATAAGTTGCTTCTAATCCTACTTGTTGATTCACAACTTTCTCTTCTAATTTATCATAAAACTCTGTAACTCGTTTTTTCTCACGAGTGTATTTAATAGTATTAGTTATCCTTTTCCCACTACCATGAGCATACGTATCACGATCCATCACAAGAACTGTATCGCCTTCTTTAAGAGTCACATTTTCTTTCGTGAAATCTTTAGCCGTTGCTTGTCCATTTTTCCATGCATTTACGGCTTCTTCATCACTATTGATATTCGATGCTTCTACATACTTCCCATAATGTCCATCTGAAGTTTCTTCTACTAAGTAAACTTTTCCAGTTATTTTTCCATAATTAATTTCACCAAGATTGTTATGCATTCCTTCTGGAGAAACTGGAGCTTCGATATCGTTAAATTTCGTTTTTTCATAAGTTGCTTTATCTGAACTGATTACTTCTGAACGAACTAATTCATATACTTTGTTGTTAGCTTTAAGGTGAACCTCTCTACCTGTGTTTTCATTAATAGCACCCGTTTTTTCTACAGTTGATTCACGATAATCTTTTCCGTCTGTATCATATGCAATCCCTTTTTTATCATAAGGTGTATTTATGGTGCCACTTTCACCTTCTACAGTTTTAGAATCTTGTAATTTTGATTTATCATCTTCTAATAAATAATTCACTGTAGCTTCCGTTTTAAACTTTATTGTATCAGTTCCATCAGAATTTCCTGTATTTTCATTCGCCTTTGTTGGTATAAAATTCACTTTTCCAACAACTGCATCCACTGTCACTTTTTTAGTTTTATTTTTATCATCTATAAAGGTTGTTTTTACACTAGCAGGTATTTTATCTCCTTCATTAATAATCGTTGTTTCATTTTTTCCATCAGAAGTGACTTCAGCATATACCGCAGTATTCGCAAAAAGTACACCTATAACTGCACTTGCCAACCCAATCCCTTTGAATTTTCGTAATGAATATTTTTTCTGTATAATATTATTTCCCATATTTTTCTCCATTATTATCTTTATTCTGAATTTTATGCTATACGATACAATTATACTCTACTTTTTTAGCATAATTAAGATTATTTATATTACATATATATTACAATTTTTACTATCAAAAAATCCTGCTAGCATCATTTAAGCTAACAGGATTTTTGTTTGTATTTTATTCTAATGTTTAGTATCCTTGAGGATTATTTTTTTGCCAATTCCAAGAATCACGAACCATGTCGTTTAAGTCTTTTTCAGCAACCCAACCTAGAACTTCTTTTGCTCGACTTGCATCTGCATAACAAGTCGCAATATCTCCAGGACGGCGTGGACAAATTTTATATGGAATGTCCACATTATTCTCTTTAATAAATGCATGAACTAAGTCTAATACACTGTAGCCAATTCCAGTTCCTAAGTTATACACTTTTGCCCCTGGGTTTCCAATATTATCTTTCACTGCAAGAACATGTCCTCTTGCTAAATCCACAACGTGAATATAGTCTCGAACTCCTGTTCCATCATGTGTATCATAGTCATCCCCAAACACGCTTAACTGTGGTAATTTACCAACTGCTACTTGTGTAATATATGGCATCAAGTTATTTGGAACTCCATTTGGATTTTCCCCAATTAAGCCACTTTCATGAGCGCCAATTGGATTGAAATAACGTAAGTTCGTTACAGACCATTCTTTGTCAGAAAAAGCAACATCATTTAAAATTTGTTCTAACATCACTTTTGTATATCCATAAGGATTTGTTGCACTTGTTGGCATTTCTTCTTTAAATGGTACTTTATTATTCATACCATAAACAGTTGCGCTTGAACTGAAAACAATATTTTTCACTCCGAAGTTTCTCATTACATCTAATAACACTAATGTACCTGTAATATTATTATGATAATATTCTAATGGTTTCGCTACTGATTCTCCCACTGCTTTGAAACCTGCAAACTGAATCACGCAATCAATTTTTTCTTTTGAGAATACTTCTGTTAAAAAGTCATGATCTAAAATAGATCCTTCATAAAATGGAAATTCTTTTCCTGTAATCGTTGTTAATCGTTTTAATACTTCAGGTGAACTATTAGAAAAATTATCTAATATAACAACTTCATACCCCGCTTTATCTAATTCTACTACTGTATGAGAACCGATATAACCTGCTCCCCCTGCAACTAAAATAGCCATTGCTATTCCTCCTTTTATTTTTATAATACGTCTTCTGTATGATCTGGTTGTAATGTTAAAATACGTGGACCATCTTTTGTAATCGCTAATGTATGTTCAAATTGGCAACTTAATCCACCATCTAATGTGTGAGCTGTCCAACCATTGCTTTCCATTTCTGATTTCCATGTTCCAGTATTGACCATTGGTTCGATTGTAATAACCATTCCTTCTTTTAAGCGAAGACCTTTTCCAGGCTCACCATAGTGAGGAACAGATGGACTTTCATGAATCGTTGGTCCAATTCCATGTCCGATAAATTCACGAACAACTGAGAACCCTTCTTTTTCTACATAAGTTTGAATCGCATGACCAATATCCCCAATACGATTGCCTACTTGTGCTTGTTGGATTCCTAAATATAATGCTTTTTTTGTTACTTCATATAAACGATCTAATTCTGGAGTAGATTCTCCAACAATATAACTCCAACAAGAATCAGATAAAGCTCCTTTTAAGTCTACACAGAAATCAACTTTTACTAAATCTCCTGATTTCAATGGTTTACGACGAGGGAATCCATGACAGATTTCGTTATTAATACTTGTACAAGTGGCATATTTATATCCTTCATATCCGATTTGAGGAGCTGAGCCACCCGCTTCTTCAATTTTCTTTTGAACAAATTCATTAATCTCCCAAGTTGTTATTCCCGGTTTAATAAAGTCTCGTAATGCAACGTGAATAGAGGCTAATAAAGCACCCGACTCATTCATCGCTTCAATTTCACGATTTGATTTTAATGTAATCATACTTCAATTCCTTTCTTTTGTATTCTAGAACATTATAGCATAGCTTTTTATAAAATGTTTGAAATAAAATAAATTCCAACCATTTCTTTTCATTTTCTTAATCTTTTTAAAAAAACTTTTATAAAGCAAAACGAAGTTACTAAAATCGTAACTTCGTTTTACCTCTTTGGGAGAAAAGATATAAGGGAAAAGCTAAATAATGGCTAAAATAATGAAGTTCAAAATGAACAATCCTGTCGCTACCCATAAAATTGGGTGAACTTCTTTAGATTTGCCTGTTAATGTTTTAATGAAGCAGTAGAAGATGAAACCTGCTGCAATTCCATATGAAATGCTGTAGCAAAGCGCCATAAAGATTCCCGCAAAGAATGCTGGGACTGCTTCTTCTAAATGATCCCATTGAACATCTGCAAAAGATGATAACATCATAACCCCTACAATAATTAGCGCTGGAGCTGTTGCTGCTGCAGGTACGATTCCTACAAATGGTGCTAATAATGCTGAAGCTGCTAATAATGCTGCTGTAGTTACAGCTGTTAACCCAGTACGACCACCTGCTCCGATACCTGCTGCACTTTCCACATAAGTTGTTGTATTACTTGTTCCGAAAACTGCCCCGATTGAAGTTCCAATCGCATCTGCAAATAAAGCTTTATCCATTTTAGAAGAGAAACCTGAACCTTCTTCTAACATTCTTTCGTCTTCTGCTGAGAAGATTCCTGTCTTACGACCTGTTCCAATAAATGTTCCTAATGTATCGAATGTATCCGATAAACTAAATGCGAAAATTGTCATTAATACTAATGGTAATTTCGCAGGGTTTGAGAACAATTTACCCATTCCATCAGGGCCAAATGCTGCAAATAATGTTACTTGTAAATCTGAGAATGCTGAAGCTAATGAATTTTGAGACCAATTCACTGTTGATAAATCAACCACACCCATTGGAATTGCTAATAAAGTTGTAGCAATAATTCCAATTAAGATTGCACCACGAACATTTTTAATGACTAAAATCACAGTAATGAACAATCCAATTAATGCCAATAATGCATCACTTTGAGTAAAGTTCACTAATGAAGGAACTACACCACCATTAGAGGTAACAGAGAAAATTCCACCTTTAAAGGCTTCTGTAGTCGCTTGAAACGGTTGATTATTAATTGTTGTAATTGTTTTAGCATCTGTTAAGAAACTTAATAAGTTTGCATTTTTCAATCCGATATATGCTACGAATACCCCAATTCCTCCACCAATTGCATGTTGCATACTAACTGGAATTGCTTGGATAATCATTTTACGAATTTTTGTTACTGTAATGAAAATATTTAATAATCCACAAATAAATACCATTGCTAATGCTTCTTGCCAAGAAAAACCTAAACCAAATACTACTGTAAATGTAAAGAATGCATTTAATCCCATCCCTGGTGCTAATGCATAAGGTACATTTGCAAATAGACCCATTACTAATGTACTTACAACTGAAGCAATAATAGTAGATAGGAATACTGCCTGGAATGGCATACCTGTTTGACTTAAAATACTAGGGTTTACAAAGATGATATAAGACATTGCGAAAAATGTCGTAAGCCCCGCTAAAAGTTCCGTTCCAAAAGTTGTGTTATTTTCTTTTAATTTAAAGAAATTTTCCATGAAGTTTCTAGCTCCTTTTTGTTTTTTTATTAAGAATGAGGTAAGTATACTTCATTATCGATAGGAAATCAATAAAAATACGTATGTTTTTGTTTATTCGTTAAATAAATGTACGGATTTTTAAATCATGTTTTATTTTTTATAGCAATATCACCTTTTAAAAGCAAAATAAAACGAACAACTGACACCTTTAACGGTGAAAGTTGTTCGTTTGGAGAGAGATGACTATTTTTCTGCGTTCCACACTGGGAAATATTGTCCTGGTCCAATTTCATTCATTTTCTTCGCTACATCATCTGCTTGGAATAATGATACAATTTTTTTGTATGTTGGATTATCAGCATCTTTTGCATTTGCAGCAATGATATTGAAACGATCTTTTGGAATTGTATCTAAGTGATCAGCATCTGTGAAGATATAATCTTCTACTTTTAATCCTGCATCTTGAGCCATTGAACCATTAATTGAAGCTGCATCTACATCTTGTAATAAACGAGGTGCTTGTGCTGATTCTGCTTCAATAATTTCTAAATTACGTGGATTGCTTGTAATATCAGCTAGAGAGGCTTTTGTTCCTACTCCATCTTTTAATGTAATTAATCCTTCTGTTTCTAATGCTACTAAAGCACGACCTTGGATGGCTACTTCTTTTGGTACTAATACTTTTGCATTTTCAGGTAAATCTTTTAATGATTTATATTTTGTTGAGAAGTAATATAATGGCACGATAAATGTTGTTCCGATTTCTTTAATATCTGAACCTTTATCTTTGTTCCATTGTGCTAAATAAGCACGGTGTTGGAAGGCATTTAATTGTACAGACCCTTCTTCTAATGCTGTATTCGGTAATACATAGTCGTTCATTTCTACAACTTCTAAGTCAATGTTTTCTTTTTTCGCTTTTTCAGCAACGAAATCCCAGATTTCATGAGCTGCACTACCTACAACGGCAACTTTAACGTGTTCTGCTGGTTTAGTTTCTTTTGTTGTTTCTTGTTTACTTGTTTGATTTCCGCAAGCTGCTAATATCACTGCAGCAACTGCTGTTAAAAATAAATTTCTTAATTTCATTTATATTCCCCACTTTTGTTTTTCTAAATGTCACGTGATACAAGTGGTACTATACCGAATTATTACAGTCGGGTCAACGAAATTTGACCGATTTCAGCATTGTTTCTTTTTACTAGTTGTTAAAGTTAAAAACTATATTTCTACCATATCAACATTTACAGGCTATAAAAGTGAGAGATTTTACAAAAAAATAGACTTTCCATAATTACTTCTGATGTCCTAAGCAACTATAGATAAGTCTATTATCAAAAAACATCTTAAACGCAACTACTCCTTATGACCCATAAACAAAAACACTTTTAACATAGCTGAAGTGATAGAATCTGCAAAGTAGACTCTATCACAGGAAATTTTGAGACTACAGGCTCAAAATTTAGCCATGAAACCGAAGGTTTGCTGGCGTCCTAGCTATATTAAAAGTGTTTTTAAAAATTCTTTATTTAGTCTTGGTCCAAGCCCATTCCTCTCATAATTGCTTTTGCAATTTCAACGAACGGAACAATTGAGAATGCCGCTGCTAACACAATTAACCATTGTTCTAAATTCAACACTGTTACACTAAACACAGTCGTTAAACCAGGAACAACTAAAACAGATAATAACATTAACGCAGACACAACAATCGCAATATTGAACATTTTATTTTTAAACGCTCCAACCGTTGCTAATGATTTATAAACAGATTTCACGTTGAATGCGTGGAATAACTGAGTTAAACCTAAACTTGCAAATGCCATTGTTTCACCAGTTGGAACTCCCCAACCAGCTACATGAGTCGCATACCAATAGACGAATAAAGTAACTCCACCTTCAAAGAAACCTTGATAGTAAATACTTGGTAATACCCCATTTGACAAGAAATTAGAACTCTTTCCACGAGGTGGATGTTTCATAATATCTGCTTCTGCATCTTCCATTCCCAAAGTAATCGCTGGGAATACGTCTGTTACTAAGTTAATCCATAAAATATGAATTGGTTCAAGAATTGACCAACCAGCCATTGTGGCAATAAATAAAGTCATTACTTCCCCGAAGTTTGCAGATAATAAATATTGAACTGCTTTTTGAATATTCGAGAATACTTTACGTCCTTCTTCTATTGCAACAACGATTGTTTCAAAGTTATCATCTGCAAGAACCATATCACTAGCACCTTTAGACACTTCAGTACCAGTAATACCCATTCCTACACCGATATCTGCTTGTTTTAGAGATGGAGCATCATTGACACCATCACCTGTCATTGAAACAACTTTTCCATCTGCTTGCCATGCTTTTACAATACGAACTTTATGCTCTGGAGATACACGAGCATATACTGAGTAATCTTCAATCGTACGAGCTAATTCTTCATCAGAAATTTCATTTAATTCAGCACCTGTTAAGACACCATCTTCTTGATCAGGACGTAAAATTCCTAAACGTTTTGCAATTGCTTGAGCTGTATCACGGTGGTCACCTGTAATCATCACTGTACGAATGCCTGCTTCTTTTGCCACTTGAATCGCTAAAGCTGCTTCTTTTCTCTCAGGATCAATCATTCCGACTAATCCTGCAAATACAAAGTCGAACTCAACTGATTCTGAATCCATTGTTTCTGGAACTTGGTCAATGTATTTATAAGCAATTGCTAATACACGCAAAGCTTGAGTCGCCATTTCTTTATTTAAGCGAGCTAATGTATCACGGTCTTCTTGAGTCATTGGGCGAACTTGTCCGTGTTCTTCAATATGAGTTACTTTTTCAAGTAACATATCTGGAGCACCTTTTGCCGCTACTAAATAGTTTCCATCTTCTAATTGATGAATCGTTGACATTATTTTACGAGTTGAATCAAATGGCACTTCCGCTACACGTGGATGTTTTTCTAAATCAACACGTACATCATACCCTTTATCTAATCCAAATTGAACCATTGCTGTTTCAGTTGGATCCCCAATTAATTTTTCTTCAGAAAATTTAGTATCATTTGCTAAATTCATCATACGAAGTGCAGAAATTGATTCGTTCATGTCTTCATGTGCATCATGAATTTCATTATTAAATACCATTTTTTCAACAGTCATTTGGTTCAATGTTAACGTACCTGTTTTATCTGAACAGATAACTTCTACACCACCTAAAGTTTCAACGGCTGGCAATTTACGAACTAATGCATGACGGCTTGCCATTTTTTGAGTTCCTAATGCTAAAATAATCGTTGAAATAGCAGGTAAACCTTCTGGAATCGCCGCAACCGCAATAGCAATGGCTGTTAATAACATATGCGTCCATTCATATCCACGAATTAAACCAATTCCGAAAATGATAACGGCAATGACTAAAATCATAATCGTTAACCATTTACCTAAAGCATCTTGGTTTTCTTGTAATGGAGTTTTACTTTCTTCCGTGTTGGCTAACATATGGGCAATTTTACCAACTTCAGTATCCATACCTGTTGCAGTAACAACCCCTAATGCACGTCCATAAGTCACATTTGTACTCGCAAATGCCATATTTGAACGGTCACCAATACCAACATCTTCCCCTTCAGGAATGACTAAATCTTTTTCTACTGGAACTGATTCCCCTGTTAAGGCAGCTTCTTCGATTTTAATCGTATTGACTTCTAATAATCGCATATCGGCAGGAACGACATCTCCTGCTTCTAAAATCACGATATCTCCGACTACAATTTCTTCCCCTTTTACATGAAGATGTTCACCATCACGTAAAACTGTTGCAACTGGAGAAGCCATTTTTTGTAATGCCTCAATTGCTTCTTCTGCTTTTGATTCTTGGATGACCCCTACAATTGCATTTAAGATAACAACGGCTAAAATTACAATGGCATCCGTTGGATCTGGAGCTCCTTCATGGGCAAAAAATGAGATAACTGCTGCTGCAAGTAAGACAATAATCATGAAGTCTTTAAACTGATTAATAAATTTTTGCAGTACTGTTGTCTTTTCTCCTGCTTGTAAAGCATTCGGACCGTATTTTTCTAAACGTTCTTTTGCTTGATCAGAAGTTAACCCTTCTTTAGTAGATTGTACACTTGAAAGAACTTGTTCTTCCGTTTGTGTGTATGCGGCTTGTTTTGTCAAAGTCGACACTCCTTTATATTTTTTATCCCCATAAAAAAAGACTTATACTACTTCAAGGACTTGAAAATAGCATAAGTCTCACTAATTAAGATAATACCAGCGAAACAGGTTCACTTGTTGTTGATATTACCACAACTTTCGTTGCAAGTTACTCCCTTATGGAGATGTTGAATTTATAAGATACTATACCAAAGGTACTCTAAAAATGCAAATAATTTAAGCATTTTAGTATATAAAATCTTTATGATTTATACTCACGAATGACTTTCATAAAGGCTTCTCCATAAGTTTCTAGTTTTTTCTCCCCAACTCCACTAATTTGTAAGAATTCTCTATCCGTTGTTGGTAAATGACGACAAAATTCTTTCAGAGTTTTATCTGAGAAGACTAAGAATGGTGGAACATTTTGATCGAACGCTAAATCCATACGAAGCGAACGTAATCGGTCATACAAGACTTCATCAAATGGCGCATTATCTTGTACTTGGTGTTGCTGAATGGCATCTGGTTTTTGAAGAATTTGCGCCACAATTGGTTTCACTTCAATTTTCTCACGATTTTTCAATGCCTTTTTTCCTAACTCACTTACTTGTAAAATCGGATATTGTAATCCTTCCGTTTCGATATAGCGATCTGCAATTAAGGAAGAGATAAATTCTTTTAAAGCTTTATCCGAATAATCTTTCATAATTCCGTAAGTAGATAATTGGTCAAAGTGTAGAGCCTTCATTTCAGCTCGTTTACTTCCTCGCAACACTTCGGATACTTTACTCATTCCATACCTTTCTTTCATACGAATAATACAGGACAGAATCATTTGCGCCTGTGGCGTCACATCTGTTAACGTCACTTTATTTAAGCAGTTCGTACAATGCCCACAATCTTCTGGAATATCTTTTTGTCCAAAATAATCTAGCATAAAGCCTCTTAAACAACGTACCGTTCTACAATAATCAATCATCTCATTGAGTTTTGCCATGCCGACTTTATCCTCATTTTGCTTCACTAAAAATTTATTAATAATAATATCTTTTGCCCCGTATAATAAAATACATTCCGCAGGTTCCCCATCTCGACCGGCTCGTCCTGCTTCTTGATAATAACTTTCGATATCTTTAGGCATATTGTAGTGAATGACTTTTCTCACATTGGACTTATCAATACCCATTCCAAATGCATTTGTTGCTACAATGACATCAATACGGTCAAATATAAAATCTTCTTGTACTTTACTCCTAGCTTCCGGGCTTAATCCTGCATGATACCAATCCGCAGCAATTCCCTTCTTTTGTAATTTCTCACAGACTTTTTCGACTTCTTTCCGAGTATTACAAAATACAATCGTCGATTCCTTTTCCTTAATTAACTCTAGTAGACGGCTCATTTTATCCCTTGGTTCTTCCATTCCAAAATATAAATTCGCACGGTCAAAACTCGTTACAACTTCAAAAGGATGTTGTAATTTTAATTGTTGCTTAATATCCAAGCGAACTCTTGGAGTAGCCGTTGCTGTAAAAGCTGCCACAATGGGACGAGTAGGAAGTTGTGCAACAAATGTGTCGATATTTTGATAACTTGGTCTAAAATCTTGCCCCCACTGAGAAATACAGTGCGCTTCATCTACTGCAACCATACTAATCTGAATTCCTTGCATCATCTCTAGAAATCCTTCTTGTTCAAAACGCTCCGGAGCAACATACAATAACTTCACTTCGCCACGTTGTAATTGTTCAATCGCTTGATAATACTCAAGTGAAGTCATTGCACTATTTAACAAAATCGCTTGGATTCCCATTTCTTTTAATGAAGTCACTTGATCATACATTAAGGAAATTAATGGAGATACAACAATTGTGATTCCGTCTAACATTAACGCTGGAACTTGGAAACAAATCGACTTTCCTGCAGAAGTTGGCATAATCGCTAGGACATCTCTTTTGGATAAAATCGTTTCAATAATTTCTGCTTGAGCAGGTCTGAAGCTATCATATCCATAATAATGTTTTAAAATTTCTTCCTTATTCATCTACTTCCCCCTCTCTTCTAGTAAGTATATTAACTCTTGCATGTCTCCCATCGATAAAGCATAGACATCTAACGAAAAAATGTGAGGTGTTATTTCTTCAATATAGGCATCTTCTAATGTGTCGATTGTTATTTCTAAATCTAGCTTTTCTTTTAGAAGTGATAATTGACTTCTTTCTAACAATAATTGTGTTCCGTGTAAAGTTGTTTTTTCTATCGCTGATAATTCTAATAATTGTCTAAATAATTGAGACTTCTCATGATAGTGTGCCACCATTTTTTGTCGATGTTTTTCAAATAAGCCATTTTGAATAAATAATGCTAATGTTTTTTGCATGAGTAAATTCGAGTCAAAATCTAATAATTGTTTTCTTTTCTCAAATTCCTTTATTAAAGCATTTGGAAGTACGACAATTCCCATTTTAAAAGCAGAAAATAAAATCGATGAAAAAGATTTAACATAGATGACTCTTTCATTTGTATCAAAATAATGCAAAGGCGTTGCAGTTCCTCGTTCGTAATCCGCCATATAATCATCTTCAATAATATAGACTTGATATTTTTCTGCTAATTCCACAATTTTCTTTTTAACGCTATCTGGATAACTCATCCCAAGTGGATTATGAAATCTAGAAATCGTATAAAAATAACGAATGGTATCACTTTGAAAAATTTGTTCTAACTTTTCTAATGAAATGGTGTCTTGTGTCTGTTCTCGTTCAATGAGTTGATAGGGAATTCCTAATTCCTTCACTAATTGATTCATACGACTATACGTCGGCTGTTCTAATAACAGTCCACCAGTCCCAATCAGTTGGAGTAAAATATATAAGGCTTGTTGCGTTCCCGTTGTAATGGATAATTGACCTTCCTTTGCATACACTCCATAACTTTCTAATAATGGCACCATCGCTTCAATTAATTCACGGTCTCCTCGGATGGATTCTTTCTGACTACTAGCTCCTTCATAACTTGCCATGACTGACTCATTCAAACATTTTCTAAAATCTTCAATCGGAAATTGCATCGGATTTGGCAACCCAATTTTTGTCGTGTTTCGAACAGGGACTCGATTTTTCAATACATAATACCCACTCTTTTCAACTGGATAGATTAAACTTTCTTCCTTTAAGAGATGTAAAGCTTTTAAAATCGTGTCTTTATTACAATGATACTGTTGAATCATTTCACGAATGGAAGGAAGTCGATCTCCTTTTTTATAAATGCCTTCTTCGATTTGCTGACGAATTTGAAGACTCACTTCTTGATATTTAAACATGACACACCTCGCTATCTGTCCCGGTACAATTCTTCTCGGAAAATATTGTACCTTATCCCATCCTGAATTACAATGAGTTCAACTTCTAAAAATAGGAGGTGCTTTCGTGGTACAAAAAAGAATCATTTTGGCCAATGATTTATCTGGAATCGGAAAAGTAGCGCTGACTCCAGCGATTCCGATTATGGCTTGTTGCCAGATTGAGACGATACTTTTACCAACCATTTTACTATCCTCTCATACAGGAGGATTTGGGCAAATTGCTATCCAAGAACTACTAGACTTTACAAAGCAAAGTTTAGAACAATGGAAAGCATTAAACTTAAAAACAGATGCACTATTTATCGGATATTGTAGACAAATGGAACAATTGAAGGTCTTATTAGACTATCATATTACTCAAAATTCAGATGCTCTACTAATCGTCGACCCAATTATGGGGGATCACGGGAAGTTATATAGTGGCTTTACAGAAGAATATGTCCACCAAATGAGAACCGTTTGCTCCAGAGCAGATATCATTCTTCCAAATCTTACTGAAGCTGCGTTATTAACTCAAACGAAGTATTTAGAAGGAATTCAACCAGTAGAAGCTTATCAGAAACTTGCTAGGGAGTTAGCCGATTTAGGATGTAAAAAAGTCATCTTAACGGGCATTCAAACAAAAGTGGGTTCCATCGGACTATTAAGTTATGATGCTATAACAGAAACATTTGCGACAGCTTTTACTCCTCATTATCCGCATCATTTTTTTGGAACTGGAGATATTGTTTCAGCTATTCTAAGCGCTTGTATTTTACAAGGTTTTTCTTTAGAAAAAGCTTTAGCGACAGCCACAACCTTTCTTGACGCGACTCTACAAGAAACGATTGCTCAAGAAAAAGATTTACAATATGGAGTTGCTTTCGAACCACAATTGCATCTTCTCACACAATTATTTCATTCATAGAAAGTAGGAATTATAATATGAAAAATTATTCATTACGTGAATTAACACAAATCGCATTATTTGCCACTTTAATTTTCTTAGGAGTTCAGTTATTTAGAATTCAATTGGGACACCAATTTGTTCACTTTGGAAATGCCCTAGTCGTTGTTGGGTGCTTAGTATTCGGTAGTAAAAAAGGAGCCATTGCTGCTACTTTAGGATTAGGAATTTTCGATATTTTAAATGGATATGCAGCAGAAGTTTGGATTACGATTTTAGAATCTCTTATTGTTTGTTGGGGAATTCATCTTGTTTATGAAAAAACACTTCATCAAAACGACAAAGCTGCTAATATTATTGGAATTGGTATTTTAGCTGCTGTTATTAAAATCATTTTAAATTTAGTAAAATACACTTTCCTACGTGGAATGATTATGGGAGGACTAGCTTTTACTCCCGCATTCGTTGCAGCCTTCACTAAAATTTTAGGAACATTTGGTTCTGCTGCTTTTACAGTCATTACCGTTCCAATTTTATACCCAATTTTCAAAAAAATTCATCAAAAAATTAAAGCCTAATCCCTACTAGCAAGAGACTCAAACTTCTCTTGCTAGTTTTTTATTTTCTTCCACTTACCGTCTGGTAATTGAGCCAGACCATTTGTCTCCTTCCTAATTTCTCTCAAAAATTTCTCTATCTCACATTTACAAACTTTCTCTTGCTCATAACAAGAAGAAAAACGAATTTTCTTTTGGGTGGCTAATTTTTTCAAATACGCATAACACTGCTGAAGCGAGAAAACTTGGTTTATTTTTAATCGTCCGATTCCCATCCATAAGTATCCTTGCCAAATAATATTATAAGTTTTCATACTCCATGAATATTTTGGATAGTGACGGCATACCTCTAATTGATCAAACGTCCAACATTGATGATAAAGTGCTTCTAGAAATTTCCTGTTTTCTTTTTGAGGACTTAAAACAAATGCTTGCCACTCTTCTTTTGTCCAAGATTGCTCCTTACTTACCGATTGAAAAATTTGTACATTCTCCGACTCTTCAAAAATCTGAAAGACTTTTTTCCAATCAAGCTTATCTAAGTTACATCTACTCTCCTCAAAAAGATACTTTCTTTTTTGAAGTTGTAACGTTAGATGATGATGGATGATCCATTCTTTATCTGTATAGAAACACACATAATTTCCTAATTGTGGATGATATCGAATGCAATATAAACTCATCTCACATAAGTTTTTTTGTAAAAACTTCTTTCCAAGAATCCACGAGACACTTCTCCCCAAACTTTCTAAAGCTTTGGTACGAGTAGTCATTTCTTTTAGTGGAATGACACTACATTGATATTCCAATACCCATTCCTTTTCACCTACTTCAATAGTAATATCCGGAATTTGTCCAATCATAGCTTCATACCGTTCTAAATCTACTGAATATCCTTGTTGTACAAGACTCTCTTGTAATTCTTCTTTTCCTTTTTGATGTGCCTCTGTTTCTCCATCATGCCTCGCTTGTATTATATGCCTAAAAAAATACTCTCCATTTTTCTTTTGGCAAATTTGTACAGGTTCCCCACACGTCGGACAAGCATAATATTCTGACTTATCTAATTCAATTCCTTTATACGCATATACTAATTCTCCATTTGAATCTCGAGCAATTTTCATCCAAACCACCTCAACTATATATACGAAAAAAATCTCAAAAAATATTTTTTATTTGGAATTTTTTCAAATGATTATTCATGCAAACAAAAAAGATGAAAATAGAATTTTTCATTCTATTTCCATCTTTCAAGCATTTAAATATTTTCTAAATTTTTCTCTACAACAATATCCCATGAACACCCTAGAGCGCCTTGCCCTAAATGTGTTCCAATAACTGGACCAAAGTATGCTAGAGAAGTTCTTAATTTTGGATATTTTTCTTGAATTTGAGCACGCCACGCTTCTCCTGCCTCTGGAGCATTTGCATGAATAATGACTAATTCATATCCATCTCCATCTGTCGTTTGAGTATCTTCTTCAAATAATTGCTCAATTCGTTTCATCGCTTTTTGTTGCGTACGAATTTTTTCCAATGCCACAATTTTCTTCTCTTCAAATGTTAAAATTGGTTTAATTTTCAACATAGAACCAACTAAGGCAGCACCAGCTGATAAACGTCCACCTCTTTGAAGATTATTCAAATCATCTACGATGAAGTAAGCTGTTGTACGATCTACTAATTGTTGAACACAAGCTACAATCTCTTTAGCAGTATATTGTTCATCTTTTGCCATCATTGCAGCAAGACGAACCGCACGAGCTTGAGGTGCACAGCTAATTCCTGAATCGATTGGATAAATCAATACTTCATCTTGTAATTCTTCAGCAACTGTCACAACTGTTTGATAAGTTCCGCTAATCCCACTGGATAAAAGAATTGGAATAATAGCATCATAATGATGGGATAATTCACGGAATAATTCAATTGTTTCGCCAACTGCTGGTTGTGAACTAGTTGGAAATACCTCTGAGTTTTTTACTTTTTCATAGAAATCGGCAGTTGTCAAATCTTGTTCTTCACGATAACTTTCTTGTCCAAAAATAACTGATAGTGGCAATACATAAATATCCCACTCACGGCGTTCTTCTGGTGTCAAATACGCAGTACTATCCGTTACGATCGCAATTTTCATTTACTCGACTCCTTTTCTTAAAATTAGCAATCACGTTGCTTTCTGTAGTATACCAAAAATCCATATTGGGGGCAATCGTAGGAATTTGGAAGAGTAAAACAAAAAGACCCCGAAGGGTCTTTTCATTATGCTTAAGGATTGAATAATTGTCCTGAGAATCCGTCTGTATTTTTAAGAAGTGCTTTAAATACTTTTGATTTAAGCTCTACAGTTTTAGCTGTTCCTCCACCTGCTAGGTCAGCCTCAACTGCTTTATCAAATAAGGCTTTTAGTTCAGCATAATTGGTAATTTGTTTACCATCAATCTCAATGGCAGTAAATCCTTTTTCACCTTTTG
>ERZ772942.174-NODE-174-length-27409-cov-5.060466_pt1 | contig 27409 bp, 21 predicted proteins | sample MGYA00511135_ERZ772942 | MGnify/ENA primary metagenome ERZ772942 (study PRJEB29015, sample SAMEA2738099) | human oral metagenome | biome: human oral; feature: human-associated habitat; material: saliva | place: China | collected 2265 ... | reverse complement strand
CCGCATCAAGCCATTTTTGGTAACGACCAGCCTCAACCTCGGCTGGATTGTATTTAGGTGAAAGTTCTTTAGACATGTGTGTGCTCCTTTTTTCTTTTCATTTTTTTAACTTTTCTCTCTAATTTCTCAACATCTTTTGTTTTAATACTTTTAATTCTCCTCAAGAAATTCTCTTCTTTCAATAAATAGATTTCATTATATAATCTATTATACTTTATCTCCAAGATAGATTGATTTTTCCTCGTAGATTTGATTTTAGCAATATACTTTTGATCTAAATTATTTATTTGAATTAGAATATTTATTTCCGACACAAGTATAACGGAAGACAAAACAATAGGGAAGAAAATATACAAAATCCTGTAATCAACAATACCAAAATACCACAATAAATGATATACATGAAAAATAGAATTAAAATAGGGAAATAAGAAAATAAATATAAAAGAAGTTATAAAAATCCATTCTTTCCGAGGTAAGTCATAGTTAACTTTCGATAGTATGCTAATTACTTTTTTTTGCTGAGATAAACATATTATCGAAATTAATAGTGATAATAGAATTAGATAATGATTCGAACTTATGTGTTGAATAACTATTAACCAGATAAGTATTGCAAGATTAAAACCAATCAAACACCATCTGACAAAAATATTCCAGAAAAAAATATTATCTACTTTAACCTCATTTTTCGATCGTTCCCAATCATACTTTAAAAGTAACTCTAAATAAAAAGAAAGTTTTTTTAAATCTTGTTCATCGTAGGAGAAATCATCTAACAAATCCCAAATATGTCCGTCACTCATATAGTAATAATTGCCATGTTTAATATTCTGATTGTAGCCAAAAGCATTTATTCGAGTTCTCAATTTATTAATAGACTCTTCTTGTTTTTTACTGTCTGTTCCTAACAAATCTAGTATAATGCTTCTTATTTCTTTTCTCCACTCTGAACGTTCCTTAGTAATATACTCTATATAATTCTTTTTATTTGATTATATAAAAGTACAAATGATACTTATAAATGTACCAAGTCCTATACTTGTAAATATTTGCAGCCAATTACTCTTAAAATATTCCAACAACTTTTTAACACTCCCATATCCTATTCTGATAAGAAAAACTAAATAAATGAACTATTACATCTAAGATTTTTTCCGTCTCAAATCATCTGTCCCCATCATTAACTAAAAAAATTAAGAACATGGAATCATAAGTTCCTTACTTTTTTTGAAAAATCAGTACACGGTAACTTTAACTATAAGTCTGTATCTTTGATTTTTTAATAATATTTTACACATCCCTATATTTCTTGAACATTATATTAAGTCAGTTTAAATATGGTTAATAAATTATTTTCTGATCACCCTCACTCTCCCACAGGGTCCCTTTATTCCATGCAGAAGTCTATACGATTTTAACATAAACATACTTCTACATATGACCCAAGTTCAATAATCAAGACAACCTTAGTTATTAAAGATAGCATATCAATCATTTTTTCAGCTTCTTACACAATAGTTGTCCTTTCTATAGCTAGGGAAGAAATCAAAACATCTTTCATAGGTTATCCCTTCTTCCTCGCTTTCTTGATGAAGCTTCCCATGGGGTCGACTCGGTCATCTAGATAGCGATAGACACGCTTATGACCATCTCCCATAAAGTAAGTCGGTGCAAAGCGGTCATTTTTAAAATGGCCCTTGTCATCCAACAAATCAGATTCAGCCAGACGGTCTAGAATCTTAGCAAAGATATGGCAGATACCATCTTCCTCAATAATTCTGTCGACCTTACAATCCAGAACGACTGGACAGGCATCCAGTATAGGTGCTTGTGTCAGTTTAGAAGGTTGGAAATCTAAGCCGAGTTTAGCAATCTTCTCACGATGACTAATAAATCCAGCCTGCTCCATCTCCAGCATAAAACTTTCATCAGGAATATTCACTGTGAACTTCTGATAATGTTTAATCTGGTCTGCCGCATTTTCCTCGCTACCAACCCCGATGACGAGCCAATCTCCTAGACTATAGGAAGAACTACAAGTCGTCACATTATAGCCATGTGTCTGGTCCTGGTAACCCAAGATAAAAATTGGAAAACCATAGTACAATTTACTGGTCTCAAAAGATTGCTTCATGTCACCCTCCTCTGATAGGAACGTAGACCTCGCTTTCGCTCTGTCTGCATCAATATCTCTAAATTCACCTGTGACCTTCGGTCTTGGTTCTTTAAAAGCTATAGAAAATCCCTGCCATAAACATGACAGGGACGAATATTTATCCGCGGTACCACCCAGTTTTGAGTGGCAACCACTCACAGCTTTCTTGATTCAATTTGACCATCAGCAACCAGCTTTGACATTTGTGCGGATTTCTCAGTACCACCGCTTCCTGTGACAAATGGGCTTCAAAGCACCTCTGAATGGTCTTATTCTATCACATTTTTATTCTCAAGACAAATGAAATTGTGGGGCCCTGAAGTTGCAAATAAGTCAGATTACAGATTTTACCTTGGAACATAAATCCAATCCCTCATTTTAGACTCCATAAGAAAAACCCCTGTCTGTCGACAAGGGTCTCATCTTATTTTTCTTCCTTAGCTCTTTCTTCTTTTAGCCATTTTTCATAGCTTTCAAGTAGATTGATAGCCATTTGGGTTGCCAAGGCTAGTGAGAAGGCTTCTGTACCTTCAGTTGTTTCGTCTTGAACTTCCAATTTACTTTCTTCGTAAATGGCTTTGAGAGCCTTATTGCTAAGCGTGTCTTTAAATGCTTGGAATTCTTTCATGGTCAAAGCCTCCTTGATTCTACAGCAACATCTACAGCTACTGTTACCGTTTTCACTTTAAGTTTACACCATTTCAGAGAAATTGCAAGGATTTTCCTCAATAATAAGGAGAGCTTTCACTCTATCTGAGACCTACTGAGTAGGAGTCGCAGCCCCTGTGAGATACTCAGTCGTATAGGCTACGATAGCTCCTGAATCAGCATTTACCGCGTATTTATAACGTAGACCGCTAGCAGCATAGTCAAAGCTGATATTGTAGACCTTACCGTCTCCTTCAGTCTTCAACTCCGTTTTCAAGTTTGTCACAGAACCCTCAGCTAGGCCAGCATGGTTAAGAGCTGTCGTTTGTGCTGTTTCTTTGGATACTGCTGTCTCTTCCTTGCTTTCGCTAGGTTGAGTCTCGTCTTTAGGCTCTTCACTTTTTTGAGTATCATCCTCATCTTTAGATGTTGGATGGTCACTCTTATGTTTCAAAATAGATCCTGACTGACCGTCAATCGTATACTCAAAATGGTTGTCTGACGTTGTGAAACTAATCTCATAACTTCCGTGAAGTCCAGAACGTGATTTTGAAACTGTTGATTGAGAAATCTCAGAAGTTTTGACACCTGCATTTTTGTAAGCAATGTCTGCCGCATCTTGTTCTGACAAGCGATAACCTGAACCGTTAAAAATAAACAAGGCTGCAGCGATGGCAACTGGGATAGCGAGCAGAATCAGATAGCTCACTAGCTTTTTCATTTTTCGCATAAAATTCTCCGCTATTTTAATCTAATACTACTATTATATCTTAAAGTTCTAAAATTGTCAGATAAACTTGGCTCATTTTTAGGTCGACATTATAAAAAGTTCCCGATAGCTATCAGGAACTTCTACGAAATGTTACTATTTGGCCAGTTACAAAGACTAGGATGGCCATCCAGATAAAGAGGAAGCCTTTCAACTCTCCAAAGCTGACCGTCTCACCAAAAATGAGAATGGCTACGAGAAGTTGAATGGTAGGATTAAGATACTGGATGAAACCAATAAGGTTAAGCGGTGCCCTTTTGACTGCTTCTGAGAAGCAAAGCAATGGAACGGCCGTCACCACACCGGATATGGCTAGGAGAAACATTTCCATGCTCGAATAGGAAGAAAATGATTCTGGAGAAAAGAAAACGAGATAGATAGCTACAAAAGGTAGTAGCAAGCCACTTTCTACTAGCATGGCTACGTCACTGGAGAGCCTAACCCCTTTTTTGATTAGACCATAGAAACCAAAGCTCAGAGCTAACCCCAATGAAACCATGGGAAGTTTTCCTGTATTGGCAACAAGAACCAGTACTCCTATAAAGGCCAATACTACTGCTGCCCACATGGTTCTGCTCAGAGATTCACGAAGAAAAATGAGGGCAAACAGGATAGAAACAATAGGCATAATGTAATAACCCAGACTAGCCTGCGTCGCTTGACCATGACCCACAGCATAGATATAAATCAACCAGTTAGCTGCTATGAGAAAGCTGGCAAGCAGCATGCGAAGCAAGGCCTTCTTATCCTGCCAAAGTCCTACAAGTTCCTCTTTAAAACGTGTCGTTTGTTTAGCTATTAGCGCATAAACCAGCATGGTCACTACAGTAAAGACAATCCGCCATGAGAAGGTGTTATAGGCTGAAACACCTGCTAAAAGCTTCCAAAAAAGGGATAAAAATCCCCATTGAATATAGGTTGCAAGTCCAAAGAGCAACCCTTGATTCTTTCTAGTCAACGACAACACCTGCTTTATCCACAGATAGGATGAAGGTTTCACCGTCTAATCCAAGACCATCGATAGCCGTTTTAAGAGCCTCAGCCTGATCATTTGGCGTTAAGGTCATAACTGTTGGACCAGCGCCTGAAAGATAGGTCGCATAAGCACTGTATTGACCTGACAATTCCTTAATAGTCGCAAATTCTTTAACCAATTTTTGACGGTAGCGTTCGTGGAACATATCCCCTTGAATAGCATGTCCCGCCTTAACCAAATCGCCTGCAAAGAGGGCAGCAATGGCAACGTTTGCAATAGATGATGCAGCTACAGCTTCTTTGTAAGACAGGTCACTTGGAAGTACCCCACGTGAATCAGACGTCTTAAGTTCATAGCTCGGAATGAAGGCTACAAAAGCACACTCTGGAAAATCTGTAACGATGCTATTAACATGTTCGTCCACATAAGAGGCCACAACAAGATTCCCAAAAATAGCTGGGGCAACATTGTCCGGGTGACCTTCAATCTTGGTCGCAATATCAAGTTTATCATCGTCTGAGAGCTTCAAGTCTGCCAATTGATTGGCCAACTCGATTCCTGCGACAATAACAGAACTTGAAGAACCGAGACCACGCGCCAAGGGAATATCTGATATCATCACTAATTTATGAGGCTGCAAATCAGACTTCACTTGCAAGGCTGTTGAAATGAGGAGGTTATTTTCATCTGAAGGAATATCTCCCAATTCATGTTCGATATGCCATGCATCCGCTGGTTCAAGCACCTCGACTGTCAAATATTTAGAAACGGCAACACCCACAGAGTCAAAACCTGGACCAATATTGGCAGATGTTGCTGGAACAGTAATTTTCATAATAATACACCAAAAGGAGGAAAGCCATCAGCGACTTTTCTCCTTGAATACCTTTCTTATACGCACCAGTATGGGCTTATCAATTAGTTAGACAAAACTTTCAATGTATTGACAACAGTGAAGTCTTCTGCTGCTTCAAGTTTTTCAGTAACAGCTTTGAGTTGTGTCTTAGACATAGCATGTGTAATCACAACGATACGAGCTGTTGTGCCATTTGCTTTTTGTTGCAAGACTTGTTCAAATGAAATATCTTCTGAGTTGAAGATTTCAGACAAGTGAAGGATTTTACCTTTTTCGTCTGGCGTATCAAGGGCAAAGTAGTAGTTGCTCTTAACGTCCGCTGGATTAGCCAATGGCAAGTCACGACGGAACTCGTTGAATGGTTTACCAACATTGCCATCTGAAAGACGACGAGCAATACGGATAATGTCTGCCAAAACAGATGTTGCTGTTGGTTTTTGACCAGCACCTGGACCGTAGTACATTGATTCGCCAATACCGATAGATTCAACAAAGACTGCATTCATAACATCGTTGACGCTAGCAAGTGGGTGATTTTTTGGCAAGAATGTTGGTGATACTTCTGCAGAGATACCTGATTCTACTTCACGCACATCACCAACCAATTTGATGACATAACCCAATTCTTGAGCGACAGCTACATCATCAGTAGAGATGTTTGTAATCCCCTTGTGAGTCACATCGTCGAAATCAATTGTGGCACCAAATCCAAATTGGCTAAGGATAACAGCTTTATAAGCAGCGTCAATACCTTCAACGTCGTTGGTTGGATCACTTTCAGCATAACCAAGTTCTTGAGCAGTCTTGAGAGCATCCTCATATGACCAACCTTCGTCAACCATCTTAGTCATCATAAAGTTAGATGTTCCGTTGAGTACGCCAAGGATACGTGTCACCTTGTCAGACGTCAAAGAGTTAGCCAAAGTACGCAAAATTGGAATACCACCAGCAACGGCAGCTTCATAGTAGAAAGCCACACCCTTATCTTGAGCAAGAGAAATCAACTCTTTACCGTGAGTAGCAATCAAGTCTTTGTTGGCAGAAACTACGTTTTTACCTGCTTCAAGCGCTTTTGTGATGAAGGTACGAGCTGGCTCGATACGACCCATCAATTCAACAACGATTTGAATCTCTTCATCGTTAAGGATTTCGTCAACATTTGTGACAAAATTGTAGTCGTTTCCGGCAGCGATAAGACGATTTTTTTCCTCGTCATCTTTAACCAAAACCTTCGCAATTTCGAGTTGGTCACGTGAGGCTGCAAGAACCTTTTCACCATTTTCCTTCAAGAGGAAAGGAATACCGCTAGCTACTGTACCAAAGCCAAGCAATCCAATTTTAATAGACATTTACGATTTCTCCTTAAAAACATACATTTTTTTAATTGTACCACATTTCTATCGGAATTGACAGAATATTGTTGCCATTTAAGGAGGCAAGTATTCTTTTTACTGAAAATTCTGTGCATTTCCATCCCATTTTTGTTAGAATAATAGCTAGACCTATTTGAAAGGGGATACAATGACTTCTCAAAAGAAAAAAACAACTCAAGCTAACAGAAAGAAACTGAACCTTCTTCTGCTTTTCCTAAATATTGTCCTTCTTGGCTTACTGGCAGTTTTTATGTTAAATCGCCCAAACCAGTCGAAAAGCAAGCAACAACAGGCTCAGACCAGTCAGACTAAGACGACAGCTAAATGGAAAACCTATGACGATCCTGTCCAAATCCCTATCCTAATGTATCATGCGGTACACGTCATGGATCCATCTGAAGCCTCCAACGCCAACCTTATCGTTGACCCAGACCTCTTCGAGGCACAAATCAAGGCCTTGGCGAAGGCAGGATACTACTTCCTAACGCCTGAAGAAGCCTACAGAGCCTTCACTGAAAACGCCCTACCTGCTAAGAAGGTTGTCTGGCTGACCTTTGACGATGGTAACGAAGATTTCTATACGATTGCCTATCCGATTCTCAAAAAATACAAGGCTAAGGCGACCAACAATGTCATCACTGGCTTTGTTAAGAAGGGAAATGCTGGAAATCTTACCGTCAAGCAGATGAAAGAAATGATGGCGCACGGCATGAGCTTCCAGTCTCATACGGTTAACCACCCTGATTTGTCAGCCACTGACAAGGCAACACAAAAGGTTGAATTAACGGATTCTATTGACTTCCTTGAAAATAAACTCAATACAAAGGTTAATACCATTGCCTACCCATCGGGTCGCTACAATCAAACGACACTGGACCTAGCTAAGAAAACATACAAGTTAGGACTAACAACCAACGAAGGGTTAGCCAGCGCCAAGGATGGTCTTCTCTCACTTAATCGTGTCCGTATTCTGCCAACAACAACAGCTAAAGGACTTCTCAGCGAGATTGCTACTGACAATGAGTAAAAGAAATCACTTGATTCAAGAATCAAGTGATTTTTATGTTCTAGTCAAATATTTCTGATAGGATAGCCACACCCTTTTCGATTTCAGCATCACTTAGGGTGATTGGTGGCAAAAGACGAATCACGTTTGTCCCTGCAGTTAAGACAATTAACCCCTTATCTCGAGCCGACTGGACCAATTCTCCTAAATTGCCAGTAGTCTCAATCCCAATCATATAGCCCAAACCACGTACAGTGGTAACCGTCTCTTTATCAGATAAAGCTGCCTGCAATTTTGCTTGTAGCTGGTTTCCATTTTCAAAGGCAGTATCTAGAAAACCTGGGACCAACATAACTTCAAGTGTAGCCTTGGCCGCCGCCATAGCCAGTTTATTTCCTCCAAAGGTAGAGCCGTGACTTCCGTAAGAGAAGGCTTCTCCAAGAGATGACTTAGCAAGCATGGCACCAACTGGCACCCCATTTGCCAAACCTTTTGCCAGAGTAAAGATATCTGGTTCAATATCGTAGTGCTCATAAGCATAAAGCTTACCAGTACGACCAAGTCCTGTCTGAACCTCGTCTACAATAAGATAAATACCCGTCTCCTTACTAAAGTCAGCCAAAGCCTTAACAAAGTCCTTATCAGCAGGTTGAACACCTGATTCCCCTTGAACCAACTCCAACATAATAGCCGCCGTTTCTTCACTGGCTAGGGCCTTAACACTGTCTATGTCGTTAAAAATGGCATAGCTAAAGTGGGGCACACCTTCACCAAAACCTTGCTTGATTTTATCCTGACCAGTGGCAGACATGGATCCAAATGTTCGACCATGGAAGGAATTTTGAAAGGTAATGATTTCTTGTTTACCCGATGCCTTACGGGCGATTTTTATGGCTGCCTCATTAGCCTCTGCACCACTGTTACAGAAAAAGGCCAGATAATCTTTGTCACCAGTTAAAAGACTGGCAACATCTTCTTGCAACTGATTGTAATAAAGGTTAGGCTGGTGCAAAATCTTGTCCACCTGCTCTGTTAGAGCCTGATTGACAGAGGGATGATAGCCCAGGTTAGTGACCCCAATACCAGATGAAAAATCCAAATAGGTCTTGTCAGTGGTATCTGTCAAATAATTGCCTTGAGCCGAAGCAAAATCAATCGCTGCCCGTTTATAATTTGAAAATAATTTTGTCATCGTTTACTCCTTGATTATTGTACCATCTGTCAGGTTATCACCAATAATGACCTGCTCGACACCAGATGCAACCGTCTGAACGGCGCTTTGAATTTTAGGAATCATACCCCCAGTAATCACACCTGAATCTATTTTTTTCTGAACATCTTCAATATTCAAATGATTCAAAACCTGTCCATTCTCTAAAACACCCTTGACATCTGTCATAAGGATAAGTTTTTTGGCACCTAGACTAATTGCCACAGCTCTAGCAAGGTAATCCGCATTGATATTGAGCAAATCTCCCTGCTCACTATAGCCCAAGCTAGGAATCAAAGGAATCTTGCCTTGAGATAGGAGTGTCACTAGGGTCTGGTTGGTGATGTTTTTGACTTCACCCACAAAGCCATAGGTCTCTTGATCTAAGAAATCAGCATGGACAAGGTCCGGCAATTCATCAACAAGCTGATAGGCTGGCAAACCTGCAGTTGTCAGCTCACCTGCTAAGTTTTTCCCAACTATGTCAACCAAAGCTTCTTTGATCAAGGCCATATCTGACTGACCCGTCACACGAAGACCATTGACCTTGTGAATTGGAATATGATTCTCCTCCATCAGCTGATTAATAGCAAAACCGCCCCCATGGACAATAACAATTTTTTGACCAGCCTGCTGCCATTCTGACAGTTTAGCCAATATCTCAGGAGTTAGCTGTTTACTGGCTACTCCACCAATCTTAATTACAATATATTCAGCAGTCATCAGTTAACTCCTTTTCCTTAGACAGTCTAGGTATGATAGAGGGCATTAATCTTAACGTAATCGTAAGAGAGATCACACCCCCATGCGGTTCCCTTTTCGTGTCCAGCATGAAGATCTACCGTAATGGTCACTTCATCCTCATGCATGATGTCTTTCATTTCTTCATCATCAAAGGTCACAGGACTAGAAGCTAGCATGACTGGCAGACCGCCAAGCATAATATCAACATTGTCCACAGGAACGTCCACACCGGCATAGCCAACAGCAGCTAGAATACGTCCCCAGTTAGGATCTTCGCCAAAAATGGCTGTTTTGACCAGACTTGAACCGACTACAGATTTTGCCATCATACGGGCATCAAGGGCATTAGGGGCATTAACCACATCAACTTGGATGAGTTTATTGGCACCTTCACCGTCCTTAGCAATTTTCTTAGCCAACTCTTGCATAACGAAATTCAACATCTTCGAAAATTTATCAAACTCTGGTGTACCTGGCAGAATCTCTTCATTGAGCGTGCAACCATTTGACATGACAAGAACCATATCATTGGTCGAAGTATCCCCGTCAACTGTAATCTGATTAAAGGTCTTTTCCACATTTTGGCTCAAGGCCAATTGAAGGGTGTCACTAGAAATATTAGCATCACAAGTGATAAATCCTAGCATGGTCGCCATATTAGGGTGAATCATGCCTGAGCCCTTAGCGACACCAGCCATAGTGACCACATCACGTCCGAAGGTCTCCGTCACAGCAATAGTCTTAGTCGCTGTATCAGTCGTCAAAATCGCCTTGGCAAAATCATCCGCATTCCCATTAACCACTATCTTGGAAAGACCATTTTTCAAGGTATCCATTGGTAGCAACTCACCGATAATCCCTGTAGAAGCTACACCAACCAACTCTGGTTCAACACCTAGTTTTTCAGCGGTCCACTCCTGCATAGTGTAAGCATCCTCCAACCCTTGAGTCCCTGTACAAGAATTGGCTACACCTGAGTTAACGACAATAGCCTTCATTTTCCCAGCTTTTTTAACTGAGGTCTTGGTCACAATCAGAGGAGCTGCAATCACCTTATTGGTCGTGTAAACACCTGCAACACTGGCTGGCTTTTCAGAGACAATCCAACCAAAATCCATTTTTCTCTTTTTAAATCCTGCATGTAGCCCATCTGCTGAGAACCCCAGCGGACTAGCAATTGTTCCATCTATGACTTTCATATTTTTTCTCCTAACTCTATGCTTACATCTACAAGTATGACGGTGTCAGAAGCAAGCCTTCCGTCTCATCCCACCCTTGCATGAGGTTGAGATTTTGAACTGCTTGACCAGCAGCACCCTTGATCAAATTATCAATGACCGAAATAACTGTCAGAACATTGGTTTTCTCATTATAGGCAAAGCCAATATCTGTAAAATTCGATCCAATAACGTTGTGTAGTTCTGGCAAACTGTCTTGCACACGTACAAAGGGTTTATCACTATAAGCCTTTGTGAATGCTGAAGCTACATCAGCTACAGTTACGTCCTTCTTCAACTTACAATAAACCGTAGCCATGATTCCACGATTAACGGGTAAAAGCGACGTTGAAAACTGAATCTCAGGCATTTCCGGATTAAAGCCCTGCAAGGTTTGAACAATCTCAGGAATATGCTGATGATGATTGAGTTTATAAGTCACGTAATTATCGTGAACATTGACAAAATGACTAGACTCACTTAAAGCCTTACCCGCACCAGTTAAACCAGACTTGGCATCCACAATGACACTCTCCGTCTCAATCAGACCGGTAACAACCAAAGGAATCAAGGCTAACTCTGTCGCTGTCGCATAGCATCCAGGATTGGCAATAAATTTCTTACCCTTCACATCTGCATATTCTGATAATGCATATGTAAATTTATTCAAAACACTCTGCTTAGCAGGTGATTTTTTATACCATTCTTGATAAACATCTGCTGGCAAGCGATGATCGCCAGACAAATCAATAATAGGAAAATCAGCCAGAACAAATTCCTCTGCTAGCGAACTAGCGACTCCTGAAGGTGTGGCAAAGAAAACCAAATCCGCCTTTTGCATAATCTTTTCCGCATTGTAAGCTTCAATTTCTAAGTCACAAACACCTGTTAGATAGGGATACACATCAGACAATCGTCGGCCCACTTCTTTGGTTGCGTGAATAGAAACAAGTTCCACTTTTTTATGATTATTCAAAATTTTAACTAACTCTAAACCACTATAACCAGTGATACCAACGATTGAAACTTTCATTTATGCACTCCTTTTGAATAAATATGTAACCAGTTTATTGTATTTTTATTCATTTGTCAAGGAAGAAATGAAATTAATATGAAAAAAACAAGCAGTCTTTTTCAACTACTTGTTTCATGATTGTTATCTAGTTATTAAATAATTGCAAGTTGGCAATACGACCGACTGCTTCGACCAGACGTTCTGGCTCTACCAAAAGCCCGATACGAACATAAGCATCTCCTGCAGGACCAAATCCTTTACCTGGTGCCACAGCAACATGGGCTTTCTCAAGCAAAAGATCCGCAAAACTCTCACTAGTGTAACCCTCTGGTACAGGCATCCAAGCATAGAAAGAACCCCTGGATGGAAAGGCCTGCCAGCCAATCTTAGCAGCTGCCTGGACAAAAGCATCTCGACGGCTATCATAAGTCGCATTCAGTTGAGCAACAGCCTCCTCAGATTTAGGATCTAAGAGGGCTGCAATCCCAGCCTCCTGCAAGGCAGGAAAGATTCCCACAAAAAGATGGTCTTGAATCAGATTTAAGGCTTCAATCATCTGGTCATTCCCAGCAGCAAAGGCCAAACGCCAACCAGCCATATTGAAGGTTTTCGAGAAAGTATAGAACTCAATGCCCACATCTTTAGCACCAGGTGTTGATAAGAAGCTAGGATTCTCATAGCCTCGATAGCCCAAAGCTCCGTAAGCCAAATCACTCACCACACCAACTTCGTAGGTCTTAGCCCAGGCAACCAACTTTTCATAAAAGGCCTTAGTCGCCACAGCACCCGTAGGATTATTTGGATAATTGATATAGATAAACTTAGCACGCCGAGCTGTCTCTTCAGGAATGGTGTCCAAATCTGGCAAGAAATCATTTTCAGCCGTCAAAGGAAAGGTCTCATAGGCTACACGTCCTAGACTCACTCCTGATAAATAATCAGGATATCCTGGGTCAGGCAAGAGCAGGAGGTCGCCAGGATTCATCAAAGCTAGGGGTAATTCCACAAGCCCAATTTTAGCCCCACCCATGACACAAATCTCACGCTCCGCATCCAAATCGACCCCATAATATTTCTTGTAAAAACTAGCAGCAGCTTCCTTAAAAGGACGATTGCCTCGAAACTGTGAATACTTATGGCTAGCAGGATTTTTGGCTGAGGTACAAAGCGCCTCAACAATATGGTCATAGGTCGGTTGGTCAGGATTGCCCTGACCGAGATTGATAACATCTGCTCCTTCCGCCACCTTGGCATTAACCTTAGCAACCAAACCTGCAAAAAACTGTTCTGGCAATGCCTTCAATAAGTCAGATTCTTCAAATAACATAAACGCTCCTTAATGATACAAGTCCGTGCGACGATCCTCAAAAACAGGAATCTGACCTCGAACCTTATCTACCTCTTCAAGATTAATATCGGCCGTAAAAATGCCCTCCTCATGCTCCTTGGATTGCAAGACCACATTTCCAAGTGGATCGATAACCATAGAATGCCCTGAAAAGACATCGTCTGATCCTGTTCCGACACGATTAACAGCAACTACAAAAGCTTGATTTTCAACCGCACGCGCCTTTAACAAAATCTCCCATTGTTGCACACGAGGTTCTGGCCACTGCGCTACCACAAAAAGTACCTTGGCCCCTTGCGCCATCTGTGTCCGCACCCATTCAGGAAAACGAATATCATAACAAATGACACTAGCAGCTGTCACACCATCAAGCTCAAATACAGACTCCGAAGACCCAGCAGACATATACTGGTCCTCTGCCATGAGGCCAAAGAGATGGACCTTGCTGTAGGTATTGATTAGGTCCCCAGACTTATTGTAGACGTAGGTCGTGTTGTAGAATTTGCCATCTTTCTCAATAGCAACGGACCCTCCGATAATAGCCACAGCATGTTTCCTCGCAAAATGAGACAAGAGTTCTTGAGAGTTCAAACCTTCCTTATCTGCAAGCCCATCCAGTTCATCTAAAGCATAGCCAGTATTCCACATTTCAGGGAGCACAATGACATCGGGATTGTCATCAAGCGCCCTTTCCAACATCTCTTTCACGTGCTTTTTATTTTCCACAGGCTGTCCGTGGGCAACATCCATCTGTACCAATGCGATTTTCATAGTAACCTCGATTCTATATTAACCATTATAGCACTCCAAAAGACATCACAAAAATTGAAAAATTCAATCTCCTGATAAAGAAAGGCTATCAAAAAAGGCTGGACACATTGTCCAACCTGATTCAATACTTCATTAAGCAATATCAACGTAACGGCGAGCACCGCTCACTGTCATGTATGAGAGCCATGTGTGACCATCGGCTGTCAAAACTTTGTCATAGTTAACACTCATGCCTTTGTCATAGTAGGCCAATTCTGGGCTTGAAACCTTAGCTTCTGCCTTGATTGACGCACGACCTGTGAAGGTATAAGTGCCTGTCGCTGGAAGGTTGATAGCACCTGTAGTGGCTGGTTTGCTTTCAGCAGGTTTGCTGCTAGCAGCATAATCGCCACCTTCGATACCGAAGTATTCTTCCAAACTCAAACCTGAATCGTGGATGTCTTTAGCTTCTTTACCCACATAGCGGATGTGCCATGCTTCTGGCATGTAGCCAGTTGAAGCTTCTTTACCTGCTTGGAAACGCACGATAAAGCCATAGTTATGTGCATTGTCTTTAAGCCATTGACTAGCACGTGAATCTTCAAGCAAATTACCAGATTTATCGGTCAAATCAAAGACTAATCCAGTTTGGTGTTCGCTATATCCAGGACGAGCTGAGTAACGGTCCGCAGCTGCCTGACCATCACGGCTAACATAGTTGTCGTAAAGAGTCTTTTGATAGTCATAAGAACGGAAACCACTGTATGAACGTCCAACATTCAAACCTTGGTTAATCATATCATCACGAAGACGAACAAAGGCTGCCTTAGCTGTAGGATTTTCACCTGGGTTATAGTCCTTAGAAAGACCATGTTTCTTATTGACAATGATAATATCATCGTATTTACCACGAACACTGTAGTAAGAACCGTTATTTGTTAATTTTCCTGTAGCTTTAGTTTCAGTGATTTGAGGGACTGTAGCTTTGGTTTCTGTAATATAGGTCCTCTTACCATTCAACATATAGTAAAGATGAACGGAATAAGTACCTGCATCGCCCTTATGGCTGGCTGTGTCTACATGAACCTTGTAGCTACCGTCTGATTGTTTGTCAGCATGATACCAAGTGAGGTCATCTTGACCATCTTTATCTGACCAAATTGGAACACGGACTTCTTTAACTTCTTTGCCACCACCTGAAACATTGGTAACAACAACATCAAAGCCATTAGAGCTTTGGTTGGTAATCGTCAATTTTCCTGTTACTTGAGTTTCAGGGACTTTGGCTGTAGTTTCTGTAATATAAGTTCGCTTACCATCCAACATGTAGTAAAGATGCACAGAATAGGTACCAGCATCACTCTTATGGCTAGCTGTGTCTACATGAACCTTGTAGCTACCATCTGACTGTTTATCAGCATGATACCAAGTGAGATCGTCTTGACCATTTTTATCTGACCAAATTGGGACACGGACTTCTTGAACAACCTTGCCACCACCTGAAACATTAGTAACGACAACATCAAAGCCATTAGAGGTTTGGTTGTTGATGGTAAGGTTACCAGAAACACGGTTTTCTTGTGGTTTAGACTCAGTAGTTTTCAAAGTCGCAATATCCACATAACGACGTGTACCACTGTAGCTAATGTAAGAAATCCATTGGTGGTTATCTGCAGTCAAGACCTTGTCATAGTTCACTTTGTAGCCTTTTTCCAAGGTATAAAGTGTTTCTGCAGAAGCCTTAGGTTCATTTTTAACATTCAAGCTACGTGTCACATTATAAGTACCACTTGCTGGAAGCTTTTCAGCACCGCTAGTTTCTGGTTTTGCTTGATTAGTCTCTGTTGGTTTAGCAGCTGGTGTTTCAGCTTTGGCAGGTGTCAAAGTCGCAATATCGGCATAATAGCGAACATAGTCATACCCAAGGTAAGAAATCCATTGGTGATTATCCGCAGTCAAAACTTTGTCATAGATAACATGGTCACCCTTACTGAAAACAAAAGTAGGTTTGAGGTCTGCTTTTGGTTCTTTCTTAATATCTGTGTCACGTGTAAAGTAGAAAGTTCCTGTCGCTGGGATATCCAAAGCACCTGTTGTGGCTTGAGCGCCATTAGAAGGTTTACCATCCCCATTACCACTATTACCGTTACCACTACCAGCTGCCACTGGTTTCACTGGCGCATAACGACGCACACCAGAGTATGATTTGTAGCTAATCCATTGGTAGCCATCAGCTGTCACGACTTGATCGTAAAGGACGCTATCCCCTGGATTTACATAAAATTCAGCCTTGGCAGATACCTTAGGTTGATTCTTAACCTCTGTACGTTCCTTGTAGACATAAGTTCCTTGGCTTGGAAGGTCGCTGTCTGTGCTTGTAGCTGGTTGGCTTGCCAAACTAGTATTGACAGCTGCTCTCGTTAAGGCAGATACATCAAGGTTAGTGGCTGTTTCAGATGAAGCATTTGTGTTCCTTGTCGCTTCTGAGCTAGCAGTTGTTGATTCAGAAATTTTATCTGTTGCTTGTGAGGTACTAGCACTCACTTCACTTCTAGCCTCGCTAGTAGCAGTTTCACTAGCAGTTTGGCTAGTTGTTGAGACTTGGCTAGCTTTCTCACTTGACGCTGCCCCATCGGTCGCTACACCACTGAAAATATCAGCTGCTGTCACAGCATCACTATCTGAGGTAGCACGCAAAGTGGCATCTGAAGGTGTTGAAACTTCATGATGCTCATCAGCCAAAGCTTGACCTACAAAGACCAAACTAGCTCCTAAAAGGACTGATGCTGCCCCAAATGAATATTTACGAATGGAAAAACGTTGTTGTTCGTGTAAAAATTTTTCTCGTTTCATATCAATTATTCTCTCTATTGAATTGATGTTACTGTTTGATTGTAACACTCGGTGACAAATATTACAAGTATTTTACAGAATATTACTAAATATTTCTCACTTGTCCATTAGTATACCAAATTTATTTGACTTGTTCACACCTAAATCATAAACTGTCCATTTTTTGTCATAATCGAAAGCCGAAGCAAGCCATACTTATTTATTCGTAATTTTATTAAGAAAAGGAGAGTGATACATAAAAAACATGATAACTTTATGCGAGTTATCATGTTTTCTTTTTAATCATTTATCAATGTCCTACATCTGAATATGAAATATAATAACGTTGGCCATTCTTAACAAAACTATACCAGTTTCCATCAGGTAAAATTTCATATTTATCCCAGTCAACATCTCCGGCAGGAAGTGTAGAAACTGCTCCGCTATCTTTATCTGGAGCAGCATAAACAGGTGTTTCCTCATCAAGTGTCAATGTTCCAGAAGTTGCTGTCCATGCACCTCGACCACCTTCAACTCCTCCAACTTGAGAAGCTGGTGTTGTAGCTTCAGCCACTTGCCCACCATCTGTAGTACCTGCTTGAGCTTGTTCTTGAGAAGAAGCTTTAGGTGCTACTGCTGAGGCCTGAGTGCCATTTTCTTCATTTGAAACTGCTGAAGATGATGATTGAGTTGATTTTTTACCCTTCTTAACAGCCTTACTTGAGCTTGAAGATGACTTCTTAACCGTTTTGGCTGGGCTACTACTTGTGCTAACACGCGCCGACTCATGACTATTAAACTTAGTCACTAAGAAGACAGCGAGGATAACTACAATAATAGCTGATAGGATACCAATGAGTTTACTTGTATTTTTCATGAGTAATGTTCCTTTTCTGATACTTTACTAGGTTATTATAATATATAGACAGCTAAATTTTTCATTGAAGTCATAAACAGTCGTTTTTTCGTCATAATCAAACCACATCTTCTATTTTTAGTGTCTGTTTAAAACGATAGTCTTTAGATTGTGTTGACAAAGAACAATTAGGATACTTCCCTAAAATCTCTCGAACAGTGGACAAACCTATACCACGTCCTTCTCCTTTACTTGAGCGACCAAGTTTAAAGATACCGACTGTATTGATAGATTCTTGAGCAATGGTATTCTCTACCATTACTACCTTTGTCTCTCCACTGATAAGAGCAATGTTTACTTCTTTAGCACTGCTATCCAGACTAGCTTCAATAGCATTATCCAAAAAAATAGACAACACTGTTATGAAATCCAACAATTCCATCCTCGATACTTCAAAGATATCACTGACCTCAAGGTGAATGGTAATGGACTGACCTTGTGCTTCCAAGATTTTACTAGCCAAGACACCTTTAACCGCTTCGTCTTTAATATTAATCAAGTTGGCAATTTCGTACTGTTTTCCCTCAATCCGAGTCTTTGTTTTTTCAAGGATGTTATCGTAGATATCGGAAATGATAGCGATATCTTTGGAGTCAATGCCATATTTGATACTAGACAAAACATTTAGGTAATCATGCCTAAATCGACGAAGATCAGTATAGAGTTTCTCAATTTGTTGGCTATAGTTGGCTAAATCACTAATTTGCCTATCTTTTTGGAGAAGGACTTCTTCTTTTAATCTTTCGCTGAAGGTTGCATTAATGTAAACAAGGGTCGCAAGAAAGAGTAAAGCATAGGTCACCACGAGATAAACAATCCAATCCCTTCTTCCTTGATTATTCTGCCCAAAAATAATCAAGAATTGCAGAACCATAAAATAAGCAAACATCGAAATATCAACCGTCCATAAAAAGAACTTCGAAAATGATTTTTTAAAGCCATAATTTAGAGAATCAAAGTCCATCTTAAGAACTTTTGTGACTCCAAAAAAAACTGGAAAAACAGATATTTCAGTTACAAAATTAAGAATATAATTTTTGAGAACAATAATGTAATCAATATCAACTACTAGAGCAATAGAATAAGCAATTATTCTAAAAATGATACTTTCGATAACAATAGGAAATAAACCATAGAAAATACTAAGCCACCTATTATCATAGCGATTTTTGTATATAGAATAAACAATTAGGAAACTATAACACATTATATACGCTATGGGTGGTATAAGTACAAATAATGACCTTAAGAGTAGAGGAACTATGATGTACCATCTCAATTTTATCTTTTCAGAGGTAATGTAGCGATAAATAAGCATGAAGACGACGATTTCTACGAAAAAGCCAAGATTATCCAACACAATATTGATCGCTGTCATAGACTAATTCTCTCAATCAATTTCTTTAGTTTCAACTTTGAAACATAGCAAACACCGCCGTTTTCAAAATAGACCGTCCCCGTACTTTTATCTAATTTGATGATATTTTCCGGATTGACAAGGAAAGATTTGTGGCATTTAAACAGTCTAGGGTCACTCTTTTCGATTTGTGAGAGACTGCCATAAAACTCAATCTGCTCCTCTTTGGTATAAAGGATAACCTTGTGAACAATGTCTGATGTCTCAAAGTATAAGATATCATGAAAGGGAACCTGAATAACGGTCTTAGCATTCTCAATCCGAAAAGCGTCTTCTGGATTCTGACTCTGTATCTTTTTGCAGGTTAATAAGATAATACTTTCCACACGCTTTTGAAAATCCTCTCCCTCCAAAGACTTATCAATAAAGTCTAGAGCTGCCAGTTGGTATTGAAAAGTCAAGGGCAGATACTCTGAATGGGTCGTGAAGAAAACAATATTGGCATAGGGATCATTCTTTCGAATCTGCTTAGCCACTTCCAAACCTTTTTTAGTATCGTCTTTAATCTGAATGTCCAGGAAAAAGAGCTGATGAGACCCTCGCTCGGTAATAGACTCTAACAGTTGATTGGGTTTGTCAAAAACCTCAAAGTCGCCCACTTTAATATTATTTTTCTTAAGAATCGTATGAATAACCTCTTCAATACGATTTTGTTGGATAAAATGATTCTCTAAAACATAGATGTTAAGCATGGCATAACTTCCTTTAGCATAATCTTAAGAGAAATTCTAAGTTAGAGCATGTCTTTAATAAATGAACCTCTCTTATTTTTTCAAAATGAGATTTATTGTTCTCTTTACTTATTTTACAATTCTGTTACAAAAAAGCAATAGTTTGTAACATTTTTTGCTTCAATCAACTAAAAAAACACCACCCTCAAAAGAGAGTGATGTTACAACTCTTAAGCAATGTCCACATAGCGTCTTGCACCACTATAGGTTACATAAGACAACCAAGTATGGCCATCAGCTGTTAGGACCTTGTCATAGCGAACGGACATGCCTTTATCATAGTAGGCTAACTCTGGGCTAGCAACACTTGGTTGTGCCTTGATAGAGCTAGGTTTGGTAAAGGTATAGGTGCCAGTTGCTGCTAGGCTTAGGCTTGCTGGTTGAGTAACTGCTGTTGCCTTACCATCAATAGCAATGTAACGGCGGTTGCCTCCGTGGCTAACATAAGAGAGCCATGTATGACCATCTGCAGTCACCAATCTGTCATAGTTAACGGACATACCAGCATCATAGTAGGCCAACTCTGGACTTGCGACGCTTGGTTCTGCTTTAATGCTAGAGCGTTCCTTGAAAGTATAGGTACCAGATGATGGTGTACTTGGTTGAACAGGTTGTTCTACAGGTTTAGTCACACTCGTTGGTGCGATAGCCACATAGAAACGATGTCCTGAATAGCTGAGGTAAGAAAGCCATGTATAGCCATCATTATTGACAACCTTGTCATAGTTGACTGACATGCCTGGATCGTAGTAGCTAACATCAGGGTTGGCTACCAAAGGTTGAGTCTTGATGCCAGTACGAGCGGTAAAGGTATATGAACCTGAAGCTGGAAGATTGTGGCGAGTTGCATTTTGAACTGGAACAGTTGTACTAGTGCCTCCGATACCTACCATCTTACCGTCTTGAACATAGTAGAGATGGACAATGTATTCGCCTGCTTCAGCCTTATGGTCACTAACATTGATACGAACCTTGTAGCTACCATCACTTTGTCTGCTAGCTTGATGCCATACAAGGTCGTCTTGGCCGTCTTTAGCTGTCCAAACTGGAACACTCACACCTTGGATAGCCTTGTCACCACCAGAAACATTGGTGATATGAACATCGAAACCAAGGTTAGAGAGGTTTTCAATATTGATAGTGCCACTTGGTTTGCTTTCTTGTTGAGCAAGTTTAGACACGGCTACATAACGGCGGTTGCCATTGTAGCTGAGGTAAGAAAGCCATTGGTAACCATCACCACTGACAATCTTGTCGTAGTTGACTGACATACCAGCATCGTAGTAGGCTAACTCTGGACTTGCCACACGAGGTTCTGCCTTAATGCTAGAGCGTTCTTTGAAGGTGTAAGTTCCTGCATCAGGAAGGCTATAGCTAGTAGTTGTATGAGTTTCTTCAACTTTGGCAGGTACTGTGTAAGTTGTGCCACCCACACCAACTAATTTACCATTAGTTTCAACATAGTAAAGATGAACATTGTAGAGGCCACGTTCATTCTTGTGGTCAGTTAGACTGACGTTAACCTTGTAGTTACCATTGTTAAGACGAGTCGCATTGTACCAGATGATGTCATCTTGACCATTCTTTTCAGACCAGATTGGAACAGATACCCCAAGGACACCGTTTTGATCTGAAACATTACTGATAACCACACTAAAGTCACCATTATCATGGCTTTCAATAGCAATATCGCCTCTTGGTTTAGCTACAGCCTCTGCTGCAGCACCTAGATCGACGTAACGACGAGTACCATTGTATGACACATAAGAAATCCAACGGTGGTTGTCAGCAAGCAAAGATCTATCGTAGTTGACTGACATACCTGGATCAAAATTGAACTCAGTCTTAGCAGTCAAGCTAGGTTGGTTCTTCACATCTGCAGGTTTAGTGAAGTAATAAGTACCACGTTCAGGGATGGTTTCATCTCTAGTCGCTTCAGTGTTGCTACTAGTATTTTCAGCCTTCAAAGCTGCGATATCAGCATAGTAGCGTTCATAGTCGTAACCAATGTAAGAAATCCATTGGTGATTGTCTCTCTTCAAGACCTTGTCATAGATAACATGGTCGCCTGCACTAAAGACGAAGGTAGGTTTGATATCCATGATTGGCGCAGTACGAATTTCTGTTGTGCGACGGAAATAATAGGTACCGTTTGATGGAATATCAAGAGAACCATCAGCAGTCACTGGACCATCCACACCAGGTTGAGGAGTATCCACAGCTTCACGGTCAGTAACTCTAGCTTCTGCTACTTCTGAAGTTGCTGAACGGTTAGTCTCACTTGCTACTTCAGAGCTAGCTACTGATGACACTTCAGAACGTGGGCTAGCCACTTCTGATCTAGAAACAGAAGCGACAGCAGATGCAGAATGAGCAACCTCTGCCGGTACTTCCAAAGAAGCAGCCTCGCTAGCCACTACACTACTAGCTTCAGAAGAAGCAACTTCACTGCTGGCAAGCTTTGGTCTTGGCGCTTCAGATCTTGAAGCTGGTTGGCTGAGTACATCGGTAACAGCTTCTGAAGTTGCCTGGTCGATTTGAAGTGGTTCAGAATTATTTACAAAAACTTCATAATCCTTGCTGGAATTTACGCTATTGGCTTGTTCCTGAGCCAAAGCATGTCCACCAAGCATCAAGCTCGCACCAATCAAGACTGATGCAGCTCCAAAAGAATATTTACGTATTGAGTAACATTGACGTTCCTTAAAAACATATGCCTTTCTCATTTTGATCACTCTCACTTTCTAGGCTGTTTGATAAAAATGGAACCGTTTTCATACCCCTATTATACCCCTTTGAAATATTTTTTACAATTATTTCAATAATATTACTAAAATTTTTAAGCATGAAAAAAGAGCTGAAAATTCAGCTCTTCAAAAATGTTTTACCCTGCCCAGGTATTATAGTCTTGAAGCGAACCAATATCATGCTCTTGTCCATCCTTTGACTCAGAAGCAGAAAGTTTTGTTCCACTAAACATATCCGTCTGATCTAGCTTAGCCAACAAATGAGAAACTTGCTCTAGAGCATCATCTCCAAAGAAGACCAACTCTCCAGAAACTTCCTTGTTCAAAATTGTCATAAGTGCTTTATTGGAATTGATGTTTAATTCCTTAATTCTAGAAGTATTTGGGTCAGACAACTCCAGAAATACTGCATTAGATCTATTCCGAATACGAAGTCCATAATAATCTAATCTTTCATTTAGCGATTTACTAAAATAGTCTCGTTCATAATTCTGTTTATCATCTTTATCTACTCCACCTTGAATAGCAACTCCCGTCACGAACTTGCCAGTCTCAAAATCAAAGACCCTTCGTCGACCAATTCTATCACGTTCTCCACCAGAATTAGTAATCAAAGTAGTTACGATAAGATAACTTTTCCCACTGATATCCTTGTCAAGATCCACATCACTAACATATTCTTCAGGAAAATCCTTTCGTAAGATTTTCAAGACATCCCATTTTTTGTAAATCTTCTTGGTGTTAAAAGGGTTATAAATCATCACCTTGTAATAATCCTTATCAGTGATATCATAGTTATCCCTAATATCTTCACCCCTATGGTAGTATTCATCAAATAGTATCAGATAATTTTTAGTCAAGGCGACATAATTTTGATTTTCAGGAAGATACAGCACATTGTCCTGAACCGTTCGAATATCTCGAAGAGGAGTGGATCTCTTAATGGTTTCAATTTTATGTGAATAGGACTCTATGGGTTTGTGCCTATAAGCAAGATAGAAGCCAAGCAATGCTCCTAGAAGAATAATCACGATTCTCACTTTATCTTTGAAAAGCTCTTTAATTAAAGCCATCTACTCTTCCTCCCTTGGGATTATCACTGTTATGGCCTTACCATTTTGAACAAAAGACATACTATTATACACTGCCTGTGTTCTCGGACCTTCAAATTCGCTAATGCCATATTTTTCTTTCGCTTGATTACTTGGAGTTGTACCTAAAAGATAACCCCTTTGTACCATATCTGGACTAATGTTAAACGATCCATTATCAATAGCATCCCTAGGTGCATCAAGAATGGAATACAAACCAACAGGTGCTCCTTCATTAATAATACGGTTGAAAGCATCTTTACCCTCTTTCATCGCATTTTCAAACGGATTTGATTGAAGCAATTCAAAAATACTCTCTTGCATAAATAAGATTTGTTTAGGTTCTTGGTTCGCATTCGCAGTATCAATACGTTCTATATAGGGACTGTAGTCACTCCTATAGTATTGCTCATAATACAATTCCTTAACGACCTCATTGTACTTAAAACCAGCTCTCCAATTTTGAATCAGTTCGATACTTTTCTTTAGTTTACTTGTTTCAGAACCTATACTATAAGTATAAAAACTATATAAAGGCCCTGAAGCTAAATCGTAAGTTACGAGACTATTATCTAAGGCGTTAACACCAATCGGAAGCAAGGTTGAATTCGGATCATATAAAATGGCTTGAACATCCTCTCGAGATTTAAACTCTTTTCTTGTCAAGCTGACGTTTCGATATATCCATCTGTCAAAATCCTGAAAATTTGACAAGAGGTGTTCTTGTCCATCAATTGTTGTATCTGCTTTAGCTACCAAACCATCTACAAAACTAGTCTTACCATCTTCCTTGTATAAATCCAAAAGACTTTGGGTCTTTGCCTGATCATTACAAAAACTATCTGTAACTACCAATTGATAACTATCATTTTTAGCCATCTCTAGAAGTTTAGGATTTTGGTCATAAATCGCCCTCGATGTACCATCAAAAGCCCCAACACTAATAGCAACACGTCCCGAATCTAAAGTATGAACATTAGATAAAAGATTACTACCAAGATTATGGATAATCCCAATAGTCTGAGGTAGATAGCCTTTTACACTTTGTTCCTGTTTTGGGATACTATCTTTTGAGATAGTATCGATATCATAAAGGCTAGCGTTTGAGAAATTGCTTATTAACTTTAATGTTTTATCATCTTTTGAAACCTCAAAAGTATAAGCAGGCTCACGATTTTTCCCGACCTTTGTACCTTCAAAAGTAACAAGAACATAGGCTTTCTGATTCTCTTCATAAAGCTTTGCTTTAAGATTGCTAATCCCTTTACCTTTCTTTAACTCTGGTACAAACTTAAAAAGGTCTACCTCAATCGGTTGATTACTAGTATCATTAACATCATATATAGATAGTCGATAATATTGATTATCCTTTTGAGATGTTTTCTCTGTGTTTTTAAAAGAATCATGATAACGATAGTTTTGAGACATCATATAGTTATCGGAATATTGGATATTGCCAGTTGATTGGACAGCTAGAACATCAGGATCTGTTAATTTCACATAGGCATCAACCGAACTGAAACCTGTCACATAAGCATAACCATTTAAATACCGGTCAGTTTGTTGATTATGATAATTTTGCCACTCAATATACATCAGTGAAAAACAAAACGAGAAAAAGACTGTAATTATGAATATAAGCACATCGTTAAAATCCCTAACATTTTTATCTTCCATAATCCCCCCAAAGAATGTGAATCTATTAAAAAAGATAGGATTCTTCATCCTACCTTTTCAAGTCACTTTTATTGTATCACATCTTAGAGCTGTTCTGCTACTGCTGAAAGAAGATCTTGGATACCATTGGCATCGCTACCACCGGCCATGGCCATATCTGGTTTACCACCACCACGACCTGATACGATTGGTGCGAGAACCTTGATAAGATTACCTGCGTGAACGTCTTTAGACTTGCTTGCTACGAGGACATTAACTTTTTCGCCAATGTGAGCTGCAAGGACAAGGACATCAGAGTAGTCTGCTTGTTTCCATTGGTCCGCAAAGGTACGAAGGGCACCTGCATCAGAAACTTCTACTTGGCTAGCAATGTAACGAACACCGTTAGCTTCTTTAACATCTTTGAAGACGTCACCAGCTGCAGCTGCAGCTGCTTTTTCTTTAAGCGCAGCATTTTCTTTTTGAAGGGCATGCAATTGCTCTTGAAGGCTAGCAACCTTGTTAGGCACTTCTTTCAATTGTGGTGCCTTAAGTGTTGCTGCGATTGCTTTGAGGGCATCTTCTTCTTCACGGTAAGCAAGGTAAGCTTCACGTGATGTCACTGCCAAGATACGACGTGTTCCTGAACCGATACCTTCTTCTTTGACAATCTTGAACATACCGATTTCAGCAGTGTTGGCAACGTGCGTACCACCACAAAGCTCAACAGAGTAATCACCGATTGAAACGACACGAACATTCTTACCATATTTTTCACCAAAGAGGGCCATAGCTCCCATTGATTTAGCAGTGTCAATGTCTGTTTCAATAGTTGTTACTGGAGTAGCTTTCCAGATTTCTTCGTTGACTTGTTCTTCGATAGCACGCAATTCTTCTGGAGTTACAGCCTCAAAGTGAGTGAAGTCGAAACGCAAGAATTCTTGTTCATTAAGAGAACCCGCTTGGACAGCATGGTCACCAACAATATTATGAAGGGCAGCATGCAAGAGGTGAGTCGCTGTGTGGTTCTTCATAACACGGTGACGACGTGTGTGGTCAATTTCAAGTTTGTAGTTAGCTCCTACAACAAGTTCACCTTCAACTTCAACAGTGTGAAGGGCTTGTCCATTTGGTGCACGTTGAACATCAACCACACGCGCAACGACTGTACCAGCTGCATCTGAGATTGTACCGTGGTCTGCTACTTGTCCACCCATTTCAGCGTAGAATGGTGTTTGTTCAAAGACAAGGAGTGCTTGACCAGAGTTAACACTATCATGACGAGCATCATCAGCAACGATGACGCTCAAACGGCTTTCTGCAGTTTCCGCTTCATACAAGAACTCAGATGGTTCAGTGATGTTAGCGAGGGTTTCATTTTGCATACCCATAGAACCACCTTTGACGACGCTAGCACGCGCACGGTCTTGTTGTTCTTTCATGGCAGCTTTGAAACCTTCATGGTCAATCTTGAAGCCTTCATCTTCAGCCAACTCTTCTGTCAATTCCACTGGGAATCCATAAGTATCGTAAAGTTTAAAGATATCTTTACCTTCAAGCGTATCTTTACCAGATTTCTTAAGGTTAGCAAGAAGCTCGTCAAGCATGCTTGAACCTGCATCGATGGTACGTGCAAAGGTTTCTTCTTCACGTTTAACAATCTTCTCGATAAAGTCTTTCTTCTCAAGAACTTCTGGGTAATAGCTTTCCATGATTTGACCAACAGTTGGAACAAGTTTGTACAAGAAAGCATCAGAAATGCCGAGACGACGGCCGTGCATTACAGCGCGACGGAGAAGACGACGAAGGACGTAACCACGACCTTCATTACCTGGAAGGGCACCATCACCAATGGCAAATGCCAATGAACGGATGTGGTCAGCGATGACCTTAAAGCTCATTGTGTCACAATCTGGATCGTAAGTTTTACCAGACATTTTTTCGATTTC
>ERZ772942.173-NODE-173-length-27423-cov-3.144658_pt1 | contig 27423 bp, 41 predicted proteins | sample MGYA00511135_ERZ772942 | MGnify/ENA primary metagenome ERZ772942 (study PRJEB29015, sample SAMEA2738099) | human oral metagenome | biome: human oral; feature: human-associated habitat; material: saliva | place: China | collected 2265 ... | reverse complement strand
GAGTTATTAGAACAGTTTAAAGAGGACTTTGTAACATCTATTAGTGAGATGATACCAGTACTTGAAGAAGTGTTCTTTGAAGATGTTGACGATTTACTTCATAGTTTAGAACAAAATGAGGTGATGTAATTTGATATTTAGACAAACAGGGTTAAAAAGTAATGTATTAAAAGTTGTTGATACTGATAAAACAGCGTTAGAAACCCTAGCAAGCACTAACACACCTACTATAAGCCAAGATGAAGACATCAAGCAGTATAAAGCTAATAACATGTTGTATTTTATTAGTGGATATATTAAATCTAATGAAGACGGAAGTTATACAAGAAACGATAACAACCTAAAAACAAGAGATTTAATTGTAATCGATATTGAAGATACTGGCTTAACATCTCAAGAAGTACAAGACATCATACAAGAGAAGTTAGCTAGTTATAAATACCTTTTATACTCAACTATCTCATACAAGGCAAATAATCCACGTTTAAGGCTTGTATTAGAACCTAGTAGGGATATATAGTCAAAGATGAATACAAACCGACTATACAGCACGTTATACAGCTACTTAATATTAATTATGATACTAGTAGTTGTACATGATCTCAATTACAAGGGTTACCTATTGCAGTACGTGATAATGAGTTTATATTTATTAAACACCTAGACGGTTTACCTTATCCAGTACAAGAAGCGGTTATAGAAGAAAAGAAAGTTATTGCCACATATTCTAATGAAGCTATAAAGCAAATACCACATGATCAAGCCATTTCTATAATGGAAAAGTATGTTGAAAATGAAAAAGAAAATCTACAAGAAAGAAATGAGTATTATTTATCATGTTTAACTGTAATAGCTAAAAGCGTGGTTAGTGGAGAAATAGAAAAAAGTACAGCTATCAAATGTATAGAGTTATTAGCTTTGAACAATGAAGAATGGAAAGAAAATAACCTTAGGGAATTAGAGAGGGAAATAACCTTATCTAACGGCAGTATAGAGTATTTTAAGAATGATTATACTTTTACAAGCAAGTTTCAAAAAACTCAACAAGGCATACAGGTAACTAATGCAGTTACTAAAGAAAAAATGAAAATTTCAACTAATGAGAGCGGAAAGGTTATTCAGACCTTAGAGAACCTTGAAAAGATTATCTTATCAATTGTACCAGTTGAATATAATGAACTATCACATGTGATAGAGATAATAAATAAACAAGGTGAAACAACAAACTATGAAGAACGTGAAAGGAACTTAATAAGAATGGATATAGAAAAAAGATTTAAATTTAAAGCTAAAAATGGTGATATAGATACAGCAGTAACTAGTGCTAGTGAACGTTATAGATATCACCCTATAAAAAGTAAAATACTTAGTACAAAGTGGGACGGAAGACCTAGAACAGAAAGCTTTTTTATAGATGTATTAGGAGTTGAAGACAATGTTTATAATCGTGAATGTACTAGAAAATGGCTATTAGCTGGTATATATAGATTATTTGAGCCTGGAACTAAATTTGATGAAATGTTAATAATACACGGAGACCAGGGTTTAAGTAAAAGTACAACATTTAAAAAGTTAGCATTGAATTTTTACGTATCAGAAACCGAAAAACTATCACTTGAAACACTCATAAAAATAGAGTTAGCATGGATTGTTGATTTTACAGAATTAGCTACAATGAAAAAAACTGATATTGATACGTTTAAAGCGTGGTTAAGTGAAACAAGTGATACTTATAGAGGTAAATACGATAAAAAAGCTAGAGTTCATGAACGACATTTTATTATTTGCGGAACTACTAATGATAAAGAAATTTTAACTGATAGGACTGGAAACCGTAGATACTGGATAATGTATGGAGATGAAGAAAATAGAAAGATGAATATTTTTGACGTTAAAGAAGACTATATATTGCAATTATGGAGTGAAGTTTATCAATGGTATCAGAACAAAGAAACATTATTGATATCAAATCAAGCAAAGTTACACATGAGAAAATTAACAAGTGAAGCTTTAGAATATAACCCACTAGAAGAAAAAATAAATGCTATTCTTGAAATGTTATTACCTAATAACTGGATAGATTTATTAAAAAATGCTAATACTAGAATAAATTTATATAAATATGTATATAACTTTGTTAATTTTAGTACAATTGATGAAAGTTTTCCACAAGAAACCAAAATACAGGATATTACTTCGTATGAGTTAGGGTATTTAGTTGGAGACGGAGAAGAATTTAAAATGAATTTAGGAGGTTCAAAACTTGCTAAAGATATAAACAAAGTAATGAACAATTTACCAAATTGGGAAAAGTCAAATAAGATTGATAGAAACGGTAAAAAAGTGAATGGCTTTAAAAGAAAAAATAAGGATCTAAAAGTTTAAGTATAGATTAGGTGTAGTTGAGTATGGAATTTTAAAAAAAACTATCCCACATGAAAAACCTTGATACATCTATGTTTTATTAATATTTGGTATAGAAGTATAGTTATTATTAATAAAAAATATAATAAATATAATGAGTATAATAAATATATATTACAGCTACCATATATAAGTTATATATATTATTTTGTTAAAATAAACCATACATCTATACCAACTCTTTAAAACGTTGATTTAACAATGTTTATAGATGCTTTTTATATAAAAGGTTACATGTTTACATGTTTTTTTTAGAAAAAGTATATCGTAAGTATAAAAGCCTATTAAATCAACATTCTTGTTTTTTTATTTAATATTTTTCAAAAATACGTGTAACCATGTAACCCTGGTTAATTTTTAAGAAAAAAATATTGAAGGAGTGATGCTCATGAATAGTATAAATTTGTATGTCATTCGAGATACTAAAAGTCCGCAATGGTACTTCCAACGTATCGAAGACTACTCAAGTATGATGGGATATCTTGCGAAGAATCATCCGAGGTATACGCACAAACTTACGAACAACATTAGAGAAGCAATGCATTTCGACACACCAAATGAAGCACTAGCATTTATTAAAGAACATTCCATCGAAGGGGATATCATTAAGGATCCGTATCAAGAACGAGTGATTCACGTTTCTTCAAAAATGATGGGTGAGAATTTCGGTGAAGTTATCACGTACATCTATGGAATGATTGGAGATTCAAACGAAAAGATGCTTGCTGCTTCAAGAGCACTAAAAGTGAATGCGAATACGTTAGTCAAATTTATGAAGGATCCGTACTCGATTGCAATCAATACGAGAGACAAGATTGTAGAGAATCTACCCAAAGTAGAACAGGCGGTGAAGTCGGTTGGCTAAAAGTGAATTCGAACAATTAAAAGAAGATGTTCACTACTTGATTGTGGCTCATTGCAAGTACAAGGATGTCTCGATGTACTTGGGAGCTATGAAGCAATTTCAAAAGGATATTGGATACGGTCAACTTGAAGAGATGAGCTATGACGAACGATTTGCTTTCTTGATTGGATTCGAAACATCGCTCAAGACCGTAGAAGCTATCGCTCTAAAAGATTGTAATAAACTCATGAAAAAGCCTCGAAGATTAGGACAACCACTCGAACAATGTGGACTGATGAGTGCGACTTAAGGAGATAATCTAAATGAGGAAGAAGAAACTCAATACTAAGAAACTAAACATTAAGAAATTAATCGATAGTTTAAAAGAGAAATATGGAGAGCTTGAAGTTGATGGTAAGTATGGAGAACAATGTAAATTCGAGGAATCTTTGGATATTTTACTCGAAAAGACGATTACTTTCCATCCGCCTAGACAAGTGTGGGAAAGTAGCAAACGAGTGCTGGATGCAAAGGAGGTAGAAATATGGACAAAATGGAAATGTCGATGACTGAAATGTCGATGACAATTAAAGTCAACTTCAGAATCATTTTTTTTGATGATTATTTGCGGAATACAATTGTTGAATCGCTGAAAGAACAATTTTTCGAAGAGCAAATCAATATTGTGGAATCTAAATTATTTGGCGAAGCATTGAAGTATCACTACGATGCATACGTTGATGAAGCTTTGATTGATAGATACGGATTTAGAAAAGTAAACGAAATGGTGAAAGAAAAAATCAAAGAGCGAATTGAAAAAGAAATGGAACGTGAATTTAAACTTTTAAAAAGATATGGAGGATAACGATGGAAGATAAATGGGAAATGAAACCCCTGTATAAAATAGGGGATGAATATTGGCTATTAACTTGTTTTGGAGGTTTTCAAAAAATGGAATGGACAAATAATCTTTTTGATGAAATTGCTTCGGTGCAAGGCAACACATTTCCAACACAAGAAGCGATTGAACTAGAAATCAAACGTAGAAACCTACTTACACGATTTAGAGCGTTCCGTGATGAATGCAATAACGGGTGGAAGCCTGATTGGGGCAGCCTTATTGACAATAAGTACTTTATATTTTTAAGCAAAAATAAAATAAGGGTAGGTGTAAGTTGTTATACAAACCCTTTATCTGAATTTGGATATTTTAAACACTTTAACGATTGCAAAAAAGCCATCAGATTATTCGGTGATGAAATCAAAACTCTATTCGGAGATTGTGAGGAATAGGTAAATGAAAACAATTAACGAAATACAAGACGATGAATTGTTGTTTAACGAACAAACCCATTCTCAAATAGAGGCATGCGATTTAAAACATGAATGGAACTCGTTAAGTGTAGATGAAAGAAGCGGTTTTCGAACTTCAAAAGAAAAAGTAAATAAATTTTCTGCTGAAACTGTTTTGGATTGGATATATGATTCTATGGAAGATGATGGGTACGAAGAAATGAGTATACATTTATGGGACGACACGACCGAAAAATTTAAACAAAGATTTCAGGAACTACTTGATGAAATTTCTGAATTTCCTAGTGCTAAAGTTTACGACATTGATGAGTCTATCAATCCATTTGTTGATTTTGAGGAGGAATAGCAATGGAAAACCTAATAGAACTTAAAAAGCAAAGAGCAGAATTGGATAGAAAGATTTATATGTTGGAATGTACGGAATGTCCATTGAAAGAGGGAGACGAATTTTGGTATGTTGATCAGTTTGGGAATATTGAACATCGTATTTTTGGAAATCACGAATGGATAAAGCAAGCTATGAGTCAAGGACACATCTTCTATTCTGAACAAGAAGCAAGGTTAGAATCAAAAAGAAGAGACCTGCTGAATCGAGTCAAAATATTTAGAGATAAATGTAATAATAATTGGAAGCCAAATTGGGAAGATTATAACGAAGAAAAACACTACATGTGTTATACCAAAGATAATTATTTGGCGTGCTACCATGATAAAGAAACAAATAATTTTCCACTTTTTGGATATTTCCAAAAATGGGTAGATGTATTTGATGCAATTGAACTTTTTAAAAATGAAATCGAAGCTTTATTCATTAATTGCGAGGTGTAGAAAGATGGAAGATGAAACAGCAGAACTACTAATATATATATTTGGATTAGCGTTAAGTTTAACTGTGTTATTAGTAATTATTAAATTAGCTGGAGTTCTAATCACTTGGTTTGTAGCCACGCTGCCATTACTGATATACGCAGCAATTATGTCAATTCTAATATTAATTGGTTCAATCGCAGGGATTGTGATGTCAATCCAGGAGAACATGAGAGGATAACAACAAAACATAAGGGGAACAAAAAATGGAAACAGTGACAATCAATGATACAGAAAAGGAAGAATGGTATATAGAAACAAATACTTGTTTCGTAGCACCTATGTGTGATTTAAGACGTGAATGGAACACTTATCACCCAACGGATAGAAACACGTACTATATACCACGAATAGAAGTTCGAAAGGTAGATGCAGCTGACGTACTAGAGTGGATATATGACAGTATGGAAGATAATGGATATGACAACATGGCAGGAATGTTATGGGAAGAAACAACAGACGATTTCAAACAACGACTTCAAGCGGTTCTTAATGAAATTTCAAAATTTGGTGCTGCGGAAGTATATATTCCAGATAAGCATATAGATCCCGATGTGGATTTGGAGGAGTGATTAAATGATTAAACCAGAAATATTAGAGAAAAACCAGTTAATTATGAGAGAGCTAATTGGAACCGCAACCCATCAAGAGAACGGTGAAAAAATTGAAATTAGTAGAAGTTTAAATGGCTTGAGTATCATTGTTGGATACAAAGGTGAATCTGTAATTTGGGATATAAGAGATATGGTTGAAAAATCGATAGAATTAATCGATGGTGAAGATTTAGAGGAGGAGTAACGATGTGTTTTACGATGATTGCGTTAGGTGTGATTCTATCGTTCTTATTCGTGGCTTTGTTCGTATTTCTCTTCAACTTCGCTTACATCGTATTCGACATCGCTGAATGGATTGGAGATACGATTGCCTATGTTGTCGAATGGATATTCGATACCTTCGAAAGGATGTGGCAACGATAGAACGGATCAATTATATATTGAAGAACGAGGGATATTCGTTCGAGCTGCATGGCTACACTCAAGATGATAAAGCTAGAGGCAAGTTGATTGGACTAGAAGTCCCACACTATAAGATTAAACATTGGGATGTCCTATTCTTCAAATTGAGAAAGATTCAGAAAGATAAATTGAACTATATTCGATTCGTATACGATATCTACATTGATTTGGATGCGTTGCGTAAGCTTACTCATGAAGAAATTTGTCATCTTATATCAAACGTGATTAGGGAGGATATAAACAAACATATTAAAAACATATATAAAAAAGTAAATCAATCGTAATTTGAAAAGGAGAATGAAAAATATGGAACTAACTTTATTTTTAGAAAATGGAAAAACATTCAAATTTGAGAATGCAACTATATTGAGCAATACTATGGAATTCATAGAGTTTAATTATGTTAGCATGTCAACTGGTAAAAAGAAACGTGCAACAATCAACACAGAAAAAATCTTGGGATTAGCTACTTCAGTAGAGGAGGATGGTAAATGATTACAGTTTACTCTAAACCGAGATGTATGGAGTGTATGTACACGAAAATGTGGCTCGACCAAAACAAAATCGAATACGAAAATGTGGACATCGAAGCGAATCCAGGGGCGTTTGAACTCTTGAAACATTATGGATGGCAAACTCTTCCAGTTGTGGCTATTGATGATGAAATTGGAGACAAAGAAAAGTCATGGTCGGGGTTTCAAATTGATAAGTTAGAAGCTCTATTGTGAGGTGAATAATGGACGATAGAGGTTATTACTTATTATGTGCCGGAATCATTGAAAGGGCTGTTGATGATTATAAAGCAACCTTAAGGTACTTGCTTTCAAAAAAGGTCGTTGATTCCAATTGGAATTTGAAAGAAAAACATTTCAAGAATAGGCATCATCGAACAGCGTGGAATGTGAAGATGGATTGTGAACGGTTCTTTTTCAGTCAGTATTTTGATTATTTATCAGATACTGAAGACTTTGGACCAACGTTAGTCAAAAAGATTAGAGAGGATGTGAAGAATGGGAATTAAACATCAATTAAAACAAATTCGTTTAATAGATTTGGAAGTGAAAACAAAAATGGAAGAGTTAGATCGCTTGAACAATTCTTTCTTGAAATCTCCTTCTCTAAAAGAAATTAATGTGCAAGAGTCAAAAGCGGGCCTCAAAGACGATGCTTACGTTAAGATAATCAATTTGAGTGATTATATCGATGAAACGGTTGATAAGTTGGTCGATTTAAAATATCAACTTATCCAAGCAATTGAACAATTGGATGATTCTAGAGAGCGAACAATCATTTGGATGAAATACATTTCTTCTAAAGGTTGGGATGAGATTGCTGAAGAATTACAGATATCCAAAACAACACTTTTCATTCTTCATGATGAAGCTATCAAAAAAATAGAAAAATGTACTAAAAAAGATGATTCTGTACCGAACAGTACTAAATAATCTATGATATAGTTACGATGTGAAAAGATGTGAAAGATTTCTTTTTGCTCATGGTTTTACTCCTTTAATTTTTCCCTTCGAGTCCCCTAGCTCGAAGGGTTTTTGTATGCAATGAAAAGAGGTGATGGAAAATGACGAAAATGACATTGAAACAACAACGATTTGCGGATGAGTACATCATCACAGGAAATCTTTATAAATCAGCGGTTGAAGCTGGTTATTCTGAAAAATATGCAAAAGCACAAAGCCATAAATTGTTGGAAAATGTAGGAATAAAAAACTATATAGATGAACGACTGGCACAGCTCGAATCTGAGAAAATAGCAAGCCAACAAGAAGTGCTGAGTTATTTGTCATCGGTAATGCGTGGTGAAATGACTGAGCAGACGTTAAGAAGCGTTGGCGAATCTGGGCAAGTAATTGCAGAAATTGATGTAGGAGCGAAAGATAGAATTAAAGCTGCCGAACTTTTAGGCAAACGCTATAAACTATGGACGGACAAATCAGAAGTTGATGTTACAGGCACGGTGGTGTTTATGAATGAAGACGACATCCAAGATTAACCTGCCTGCTGTAATCGGCAAAGGTTACGGAACTTTTTGGCGTTCTAAGAATTTCTATCGAGTTGTAAAAGGATCGCGTGGATCTAAAAAATCTAAAACGACAGCATTGAACTTTGTGACACGTATTTTGAAATATCCGTGGTCTAATTTACTAGTGGTCCGGAGATACTCAAATACGAATAAACAATCAACGTACACGGACTTCAAATGGGCAGCTAACAAATTGAAAGTTGCTCATTTATTTAAATTTAACGAGTCGCTACCTGAAATAACTGTAAAAGCTACTGGGCAAAAGATATTATTTCGAGGGTTAGACGATGAGTTGAAGATAACCTCTATTACAGTAGATGTTGGTATTCTTTGTTGGGCTTGGTTTAACATATCAGACCAAGTAAAACCTCTTGAATTCATGGGAAACCCTAACGTAAAGACGAGGGCAATCATGAGCGAAGTTTAATTGATATAAAAAAAGAAAAGGAGAATAAGATAATGATTTGGAAAGATGTAAAAGGGTATGAAGGATTATACCAAGTAAGTGATGAAGGAGTAGTTATCTCATTACCACGACAATATGGTAACAGATTCATTGCTGGACGAATCCTATCAGCTAACAGATTAACAAGAGATGGATATAGACGAGTGAGTTTATCGAAAGACGGTAAACCAAAAGAATTTCGAGTGAATCGTTTAGTTGCTGAGACTTTTATTCCAAATCCAGATAATAAACCAACCGTTAATCATAAGAATGGAGACAAGTTAGATAATCGTGTAGAAAATTTAGAATGGATGACACGAGATGAAAACATGCAACATGCTTACGATAACGGTTTGAAAAAACCGATGCGTGGAAATACGAATACTCAAGCTAAATTATCAGAAAGTGATGTTCGATATATTAGAAAATATTACAAACGTAATGATAAAGTATTTGGAACTGTCGGACTTTCTAAAAAGTTTGATACAACTCCAAGAGTGATTGGCTTAGTTGTTAGAGGATTATCTTATAAAAATATCAATTAAAAACGTGCAACGACTATCGAAACAAAGAAAAGGCATCTTAAAGATGTCTTTTTTTAATGGAGTAGAGTAGGGTTTGAGTGAACCCGAAGCGGGAGGTACTCTTGTATAAAGAGTAATGATATAGTCTGAACTCTATAGAAATATAGAGAGAATATATGGAAACGATATATTCGTAACAAATTGTGAAGAAGCGTACCAAATCGAAAATGAAGAAAAGTTTAGTACGGTGGTTGAATCAATCCGTGGAACGTTAGATGCTCCAGACTTTTTTAAACAGATAACCGTAACATTCAACCCGTGGAATGAACGGCACTGGTTGAAACGTGTATTCTTCGATGAAAAAACACAGCGAGCAGATACATTAGCACTTACGACCACGTTTAGATGTAACGAGTGGTTAGATGAAGTCGATATACAACGATATGAGGACTTGTATAAAACTAACCCAAGGCGTGCAAGGATTGTATGTGATGGTCAGTGGGGTGTTGCTGAAGGTCTTATTTATGAGAATGTCCAGGTCAAGGATTTTGATAAAGACAAACTGCTGAAAGATAAAGCGTATCAATTAGCAATCGGCCTTGACTTTGGTTTCACACATGACCCTACCGCGTTATGTTCGAGTTTGATTAACGAACAAAAGAAAGAAATATATATCTTCGATGAAGCGTATCAGGTTGGTTTGATAACAAAAGACGTAGCTAAGATGATACGAGACAAAGGCTATGCTAAGTCACGCATCATCGCAGATAGTGCAGAACCGAGGTTGATTAAAGAATTGCAAACAGAATATAACATCTTACGATTGAAAGAAAGTCGTAAAGGAAAAGACAGCATTATGGCAGGAGTATCCAAATTACAAGGATACTCTATTTTTGTGCATCCATCTTGTACGCATATCATGGATGAGTTTTACAGTTATTGCTATCAACAAGACAAAGAAGGTAACTGGTTGAATAAACCAGAGGATAAGAACAACCACTTAATGGACGCGTTGCGATATAGCTTGCAATGTATTGAAGCTCCTAAAGCGAAATTATTTAACAAAGAAAGGATGGGGTTCTACTAAATGTTTACTTACCCAAGGGACAGTTACGATGAAAATAATTTAGATAAAGCACTAATCTCAAGCTTAATTCTGAAACACAGGGCGAACTCAGCACGATTAGGCAAGAACATGAAATATTATTTAGCAAAGCAGGATGAAGAATTAGTCAGCAATCACGCTAAAGATATTTCAGATACTGCAACTGGATATTTTTTAGGCAATCCAATCACGTATAACAATTCAGGAGATGTTGATATTAACCCATTGCTTAAAGCTTTTGACAACGCTGAAATAGACGAGAACGACTATGATAACGCAATTGATATGTCAATCTACGGTGTGGCATATGAGTACATTTACGCTAAAGAAAACTCAAATGAATTAGATGTTAAGTCGTTAGAACCAACGAACACATTCATTGTGTATGATGATTCCATTGAGCAAAAGCCGTTATTTGCAGTCTACTATTACGAGCGTACAGATAGCAGAAATGAAACGACAATCTATCGTGCAGAAGTGTTCACAGAAAACTTAAGACACTCTATGTTGTTACAAATGAGCGGAGGTCTTTTACAATCAGACAAAACAACAACGACTCCACATTACATGGGAGAGATTCCAGTAATTGAGTATCAGAATAATAAGTATCGTATTGGTGATTTTGAACAACAAATTAAATTGATTGACGCGTATAACAAATTGACGTTAACGCACTTAACGGACAAAGAACAGTTCGTTGACGCGATCTTGCTATTGTACGGTGCGGGTGTTATTGATGATCCAGAAGACATGCCTAAGTTTGCTAAAGCATTACAGGAAAGCAGGTTAATGGAACTGCCTTCTGACGCTAAAGCAGAATACTTAATTCGCACGTTGGATGAAGCAGGCGTTGAAATCTTGCGTAAAGCAATCAAGGAAGATATTTACACATTTAGCCATGTTCCTAATTTGTCTGATGAGAACTTCGCAGGGAACACATCAGGTGTTGCAATGGAATACAAGATTCTAGGACTTGCGATGATTACGAACATAAAAGAACGATACTATCGTAAAGGATTACGTAAACGTATCCGAATTTTTTGTCATAGATTAGGGTTAACATCTATTGCGTTAGAAGCAAACAGTATCGTTGCTCAATTTAATCGCGCATTACCGAAAAACTTACTTGAATTATCACAGATTGTGTCTAATCTGCACGGAAAAGTAACTGATGAAACGTTGTTAGGTGTGCTTCCGTTTATTGAGGACCCGGCAAGTGAAGTAGAGAAGTTGCAAGAACAGAAAAAACAAGCGGTTGAAGAACAAAGAGAATTGTTCTCGAACACTCCACTAAATAGAGATGATGTAGATGAAGCCGAATAACGATTATTGGGCAAAGCGTAAAGCTCAATTTATGGTAAAACAAATGGGCAAAGCGGAAGACACTGCCCAGGTAATGAACCAAGGATACTATCTAGCACAGAAACGACTGGAAGAAGAAGCAGAGAAGATATTTCAAAGGTTCCAACGAGCTTATGGACTAACGGAACAACAAGCTAGAGATTTAATTTATCGAGCAGGAACGAATGTAGATTCAGTTAAACGCGAGCTAGAAAATATGAACATCAACGCTGATGTGTTAGCTGAAATGAATAGTGCTGCATACGCGCATCGTATTGAAGCACTACGCAACTCTAGTGAAGAGATAGATAAAATGGTTGAGAGGTTAGCAAAACGTGATGTAAGGCTTGTAACGAGACATTTGATTCACACAGCAGAGGATGCTTATTTACATTCAATCTATTTGACTCAACAACAAGCAGGCGTGAGTTTTAACTTCACTCAATTTGATGAACAGGTTGTTGAAGACCTTTTAAAAGTGAATTGGTCCAAAAAGCATTTTAGTGAATCTATTTGGGATAATACGCATCATCTAGGTGAAACGCTCAAAGAAGAATTTATGGTCAATTATCTGACAGGTAGAAGCGTTGATGATATGGCAAAGCAGATAGCTTCCAGGATGGATGTGAGCTATTTCAACGCAAGACGTTTAGTTAGAACAGAAAGCACATACGTAGAAGCAGAAATGGAAGCAATAGGCTATGAAGAATGCTTTATAGATGAGTACGAGTATGTATCAGTATTGGACAATCGCACGTCTAGTCTATGTAGAGAGCATGACGGAAAGATATATAAAGTGAAGGATAGGAAACCAGGTGTGAACTATCCGCCTCTACACGTATTCTGTAGAGCGACAACAATCGCGCATATTCCAGACGATTACATGAAGGATATAAGCGAAAAAGAATTCAAAGAGTTTGAACGTCAGACGTTCGCACAATGGAAGAAATCAAACAGAAAGCACTTGACGATTGTTGAGTGCTTTTTATTTTACAAGGAGGTAAAAAATGGAAAAAGGAATTGCAAGTTTGTTTTTAATGTTGCTTACATTGATTTTCGCAACGGCAAAGGTATTCGGTTTTAGTACGATGAGTTGGTTTTGGGTGTTTTCGCCTATTTTAATCCCGTTGTTGCTAGGCCTAACTTTAATCTTCATCGCATGCGTGTTGTGTGTGCTGAAGTACTTATTCTTGAAATTAAAACGCTGATTACTTAGGTAATCGGCTTTTTATTTTGCCCAGGCTTGGAAGGCATTAAAAGCTAAGGAATCTATAGTCGGGGACGACTTTAAACATGGAGGTTCTTATGGAACAAGAAAATAACAATGTCGAAGTGGTTGAAGAAACAAAGGTAGCTGCAGAACCTGAAGAAATAGATCCACGAGACGAAAAGAAATACAGCGATAACGATGTAGATGCGATGATGGGCAAGAAACGAAAAGATTGGCAGAAAAAAACGGATGAGAAGGTTGAAGAAGCCACAAAGTTAGCCAAGATGAATGCGGAAGAAAAAGCTAAGTATGAACGTGAGCAACGTGATAAAGAACTAGCCGAACGTGAAGCAGCAATCACAAAACGTGAACTTACTGCAACTGCCAAAGAAACACTAGCGGATAAAGGATTGCCTATTGAACTATCAGCAGTATTAGATTATAGCAACGCAGAAGCATGCAACGAGTCCATTGTTGCAGTGGAAAAAGCGTTTATGTCAGCGGTCAATAAAGCCGTAGAACAACGCTTGAAAGGTAGTGCACCTATTGAAAAAGCTCCAGAAAATCAAGGCATCAGCACTCAAGAGTTCCGGAAAATGACAATTGCTCAACGCACGGAACTAAAACAAACAAATCCAGAACTATACGAACAACTGAAAGGAAGATAAATAAATTATGGTAGCAGGACAAACAAAATTAACAAACGTAGCAGATCCAGAAGTATTAGCAGACATGCTTCAAGAAAACATTGGTAAAAACATTCAATTTGCACCTTTAGCAGATATTGATGACACATTAGTAGGAGTTCCTGGTTCAACATTAACAGTTCACCAATGGAACTACATCGGAGACGCAACAGATATCGGTGAAGGTGAAGCGATTCCAGTGGAACAATTAGGCAAAACTACAACTACTATGAAGGTTAAAAAGGCTGCTAAAGGGGTAGAACTCACTGATGAAGCTAAATTATCTGGTGCAGGCGACCCAGAAGGAACAGCAATGCGTCAATTAGCAAAATCTATTGACCAAAAAGTAGACAATGACGTACTTGCAGCGGCTAAAACAGCAACACAATCACTTACAACAACAAAAGGCTTTACAGTAGCTGATTTAAGCAACGCGCAAGATATCTTTGAATTAGAATCTAACAACGATGTTTTCGTGTTATTATGCCATCCTACAGTGGCTAATGCATTACGTATTGAAGCAGGTAAAGAATTCTTAAACGGTTCACAATTAGGTGCTGAAGCGTTTATCAATGGAACTTACGGTAAAATCTTCAATACTTTAATTGTTAAATCGAAGAAATTAGCGAAAACAGAAGCGTTCATGGTTCAAATGAATCCTGATGAAGAAGATGGAACAAAAGCATTCAAGATCGCGTTAAAACGTGAGACGTTACTTGAAATTGAACGTTATGCATCTAAGAAATCTACTGGATACTTTGCAGATAAGCATTACGGGGCATACTTACAAAATGCTAAGAAAGTAGTTAAAATCAAGATTACTGCTTAATAGGAGGTAAGAATGTTTTATAAAGTCTTAGAACCTGTATTTATACGAAGAGAAGGCAAATCGTATAAACCAGGAGAGAAAATAGAAATAACAGAAGAACAAAAAGAGTTGTTCACTAAGAAATTAGAGGATAATGAAGAACAGTTCTCTGATTATTTCGAAGAAGTGGGGGAAGATTATGGACCTACTGAAGCAACTGAAAGTTTTAACGAAGGAGAGTAACGAGGAGTTACTCTCTCTTTTGTTAGAACAAGCAGAAAATACAATATTAGTGGAAACGAATCGAACACACGTACCGTTATCCTTAGTAATGACACAGTTGCAATTGGCGCAATACTTATACAATCGTTTGGATAATCAAGGGGAAGTAAGTAGAAGTGAAGGTGGAATATCAATCACGTATCTGACGGAATTGCCTTTGAATATTCAATCAAGTATTAAACAAGCTAGGTTAGTGAGGTGTGGCGGACGTGCATTTGAAAAACCTAAAGACGTATAAAGTCTATAAATGGCAGACCACAACTGATGATGAAGGCGGAACGTATACAGACTACAGCACGGAACCTATCGAATGTGATTTGGAAGTGTGGCCAGCAGGCGGAAAGCTACAAGCTGAAATGTACGGCGAGCGTTTAGCGTATATGTACAATGCGAATTGTTATAACGACGTAGACATAGCCGAAAAAGACGGCGTGGCTATTCGCAGTACCGATAAACCAGATTACAAGGTTGTCAGCGATAGAGGTTATACGGGTCACAGAGTACTTTTATTGGAGGCGATTAGAAAATGAACGAAGGTTGGGATGAACTAGTAGAGAAACTTTCTATTCTTCCTCAAAACACTGTAGATGCAATTAAAAAAATTGCAATGGGTGTAGTTACTAAGAAAGTACAAGGTACGGCTAAAAGAAAAGCGCCAGCCTTTCAAGGTGATTTACGCAAGTCTATTAAGACCAAGGTAAAACTGGAAGGTGACGACGTTATAGGGACTGTTTATTCAAATAGTGATCACGCTACATACGTTGAATTTGGTACAGGTCCTGAGGGCGCAGCGAACCATGCGGGCATCAGTCCGAATGTGAGCGTATCTTATAGAACGGACCCGTGGTGGATACCTGGGCATTTGTTGAATAACGATATTGCAAACGGGTATAACTGGATAGTTGGTAAACTACCTGACGGAGAATATATCTATTGGACAGACGGACAAAAAGCTCAACCATTTATGTATCCAGCGTTGAAAGAAAACGAGGATAAAATTCCACCTATATTCATGAATACTGTAGTTGGAGTTATAAGGAGGTTATCTATTTGATTAACGTTAAGCCTGACGTTTTCAGAGCGTTAAAAGCAATCACGGATAATGTTACTGATGCATATCCGGAAGATTGGGAAAAGTTTCCAATTGTCGTGTACTTGGAAGACGAAAACAAGCCTAGTGAATACACAATCGAAGGCGAGGAGAAGTCAGACATTAGTTACACAGTACATATTTGGAGTAATAAGAGTACATCAGAAGTAGCCGTGAAGATTAACGATGCTTTTGTTGCATTAGGGTTTAAACGGGTAACATCTCAAGATATACCCGATAACCAACAACTAAGACATAAGCTGATGAGATTTAACGGCATCATAGACAAAGAAAGATTACACGTATATCACAAAAACTATTCAGATTAAGAAAGGAAGTAATTGAATGTTAGCAAACGGAATTACGTTAAAATATGGGGAAAGTGCAGAAGCAGTAACTACTCTTATCCCTGAATTAAAAGAAGTTCCAGAATTAGGAACAGAACCAGAAAAAGTGGAAAACACGACACTATTAGACAAAGTAAAAAAATATGAACAAGGTATTGGAGATGCGGGCGAATTAGAGTATAAATTGAAATACTTAAACAAAGATGCTCAATCAACATACCGTAAAATGCGTAAATTCATGGAAAACGGCACAGTTGTTTTCTTTGAACACGCATATCCAGACGGAACAAAAGTTAAATTCTCAGGTCAAGTGTCAGTAAAAGTTTCTGGCGGTGGCGTGAACTCAGTAATTGAAACAACGCTTAAGATCACATTACGTTCTGAACTAGACTTTGTAGACGGCGATAAAGAGCTTTAAAAATTAGGAGGAATTTAGATGTTCGAGGAACAAGAAGAAAAAGTAGTAGAAACTAAAGAAGAAGTAAAACCAAAACGACGTCCGTATGTATCTTGGAAAGTAGGAGATACGGAATATAAACTTAAACTTACTACTGACGGCATTTGTCAGTTAGAAAAAACAACTAAATGTAATCTATTAACATTATTAGATACAATCCCAGCTTTAAATGTAATGTGTGGAATTATCCATGTATCCTTACATAGATACCATCACGGCATTTCATTTAAAGATGTTAAAGAATTAGTTGATAAATATATTGATGAGGGTGGTTCACAATTAGAATTATTTACTAATGTTCTTCTTCCGTTGTTTGAAGTATCGGGTTTTTTCTCAGTAGAGATGGGGCAAACGATGAGCGAAAACGTGGAAATGGCCAAAGCGAACATCTAACCCTCACGGATCTAATATATGACCTTTACCCTGTAGCTCTTGACTGCGGGGTGGAGGTCGTTTCTTTTTGGAATTACGGCGTTGATGAAGTGATTGATATTATCGAATCTCGTCGACGTGTAGAAAAAGCGAAAATTAAACAAGAAATATCCAACAATTATATGCAAGCGTTCATGATACGTGATTGTGTGGCTTCTTTATTTGACGACAAAGTAAAACCAAAACAACTACATGAAATCTACCAAGATTTATTCAAGGAAGAACAAGAAGCTGCAGAAGAATTACAACGTCAAAATGAATTAGAGATAAACAAAGAGAGATTAAGGACGTTTGCGGAAAGGTTTAACAAGAATCTGAAGAAAGGAGAGTAAATACATGGCTCTAACATTAGAACAGGTTCAAGTGCTGATTAAAGCTGAAACGGGTCCTTATAAAAAAGCGTTAGAAGATATTAAAAATCAAACCGCTAACGCTCAAAAAGAAGTGACTCAAAAGGTCAACGGGTTAAACAATACGTTTTCTAAACTAGGGAACGTGATTAAAATCGCTGCGATCACTGGAGCTTTATATAAAGTTGGTCAATACGGCACTCAAATGGCTTTGGAAGTAAGTGCAGCAATGAACCAAATCAGACGAACCATGGGAGAAAGCTCTCAATCGTTCTTAAAATGGGCGAATAACGGCGCTATTGCTTATAACATTGCTAAAGGCGATGCGATTAAGTACGGTGCTGTTTATTCTAACCTGTTTAGTAACTTTATCAAAGATAACCAACAATTGACTGGTTATACAGTCAAGATGCTTGAAACATCTTCTATTATCGCAAGCGCAACTGGGCGAACTATGGACGATGTAATGAACCGTATTCGAAGCGGGATGCTAGGAAGTACGGAAGCTATTGAATACTTAGGAATCAATGTGAACGTGGCGATGTTAGAAGCAACGGAAGCGTTCCAGCAATTAGCTAACGGGCGTTCTTGGGCGCAATTAGACTTTAATACGCAACAAGCTATCCGAATGATGGCTATCTTAGAACAAGCAACTAAAAAATACGGTAATACACTTATGCAAGGCCCAACAACAAGCCTTGCATATTTTGTTGCATTGTTAAAAAACAGTGCTTTGAATATCGGTAATGCGTTCTTACCTGTTTTGAATGCGATCATGCCCGCGTTAAATACTTTTGCATCATTTTTAAACACTGCTACAAGCGCATTAGCAACATTTACTCAACTTTTATTTGGGAAGACGGTAAATACTAGTGGTGGATTAGGCGGTGCAATGAGCGATGTGCAAAACTCTGCAGGAGGTATTGCGGATAGCCTAGGAGATGCAGGAAATGGCGCAGGAAAACTAGGCGACGGTATCGGTAAAGCCGGTAAAGCTGCGAAACAAGCAGCAAAAGAAATGCTAGGATTACTCAAATTCGATGAAATCAACTCCCTAAAGAAGCAATCAGACAACGGCGATGACGGCGGAGGCTCTGGTGGCGGGGGAGGAGGTGGAGGCGGAGGCAGAGGTGGCGGAAACCCAGGCGGTGGAGCGTTAACACTTCCTAAAGTATCGTTCTCCGACTCTTTCAACGAAGAAGATTCAGGACCTATCGTTAAGTTCCTAGAAAAGCTAAAAGAATTGTTACAACCAACAATCGAAGCTCTTGGACGTTTAGCAGAAGCCTTGGAACCATTGAAGCAATTTATAGCTCAAGGCCTAATCGACTTTTATGAACACTTCTTAGTTCCTGTTGGAACATGGGTGTTAGGAGAAGGTTTGCCTAGGTTTATAGATATTATTACTAAAACACTGAATAATATCGATTTTCCAAAGATTAACGAGGCTTTACGTCAATTCTGGGATGCATTAGCTCCATTCTCGATTACCATCGGAGAAGGATTGCTATGGTTCTTAGATAACGTAATGAGTCCTTTAGTAAGCTACACGATTTCAGACGTTGTTCCTGAATTCATTCGTGCAGTAGCTGGAGCAGTATCGATTGCAGACGGCGTACTTAGAGGTGCAGGAGATGCATTTGGATGGCTATTTGATAGCTTCCTATCCCCAATAGCACAATGGACCGGTGGAATTGCAGTAGAAGTTCTTAAACGTCTTGCTGATGCATTACAAGTCATCGGTGAATGGTGTAAAAACAACACAGGCGTTATTTCAACGATCACGAAAGTATTAGGTACGTTCTTTGGCGTTTGGAAGCTAATGCAATTTGCTACTTATATCGAGCAATTAGGCGGTTTAAGTGGAGCGTTCACTCTAGTTGTAAATGCAGTCAAAGGTTTAACGATTGATAAGATTGCATCGTTTGGGGAATCTCTTTATTTAACTGCACTATATGCGAAAGATTTCGTTATAAACAGTGCGCAGTTGATATGGTCCTTAGTAACACAAGCTACCCAATGGGTAGTAAGTGCAGGTTCTATGGCACTCCATACTGCTGCATCAACCGCAGCTGCTGGAGCAACGTGGTTACTTAACGGAGCATTAGCAGTTTTAACAAGTCCAATTACATTAGTAATTGCTGCAATTGCTGCATTAGTAGCGATTGGAATTGCTCTGATAGCTAACTGGGATACTGTGGCACAGGTTGCTTCTCAAGTATGGCAAGGTATTTGCGATTTTATAGGCAATGCTTGTGCTTCTATTGGTCAGTTCTTTGCGGGATTGTGGCAAGGAATGACTGCTATATTCTCTCAAACCGGTCAATGGTTCGGGAACATGTTTAAGCAAGCATGGGATAACATCGTAAATATATTTAAACCATTTGGTCAATGGTTTGGACAAAGATGGCAAGATGTTGTCAACGCTCTAAACGGAATTGCAACATGGTTTGGGAATATGTTCCGCCAAGCGTGGACATTAGTGACTGGCATTTTTGCTGGTATCGGTTCATGGTTTGGGGCTCGCTGGCATGATGTGACCAATATCTTAAGCGGAGTCGCTTCGTGGTTTGGGAATATCTTTAGTAGTGCTTATAACGCAGTAAAAAACGCGTTCAGTGGTATTGGAGCGTTCTTTAGCGGTGTTTGGAGTACTGTACAAAGCATTTTTGTGAATGCAGGTCAAAAAATCGGTAGTGCTGTAGGCGGAGCGTTTAGATATGCAGTCAATGCAGTTCTTGGAACCATTGAAAACGTAGTAAATGGCTTTATCGGTATGATCAATGGCGTTATTGGATTGATTAACAAAATTCCAGGGGTATCTCTTGGAAGTATTGGCTATGTAAATCTTCCACGATTAGCTAAAGGTGGGATTATTGATAGTGCTACATTAGCAATCGTTGGTGAAGCTGGTAAAGAAGCAGTTATGCCGTTGGAAAATAACACAGGATGGATTACTGACCTAGCCTCTAAAGTGGCGGACCGCATGCCTCAAAATAGCGGTGGAGGAAGCAATGGACCAGTAATCAAAGAAGTTGTTATTCAAATCGGCAACAAAGAGTTCGGGCGTTTTGCTATCGATGAGATTAATAAAACTCACGAGCAAGAAGGACGAGTTCTATTGAAAGTTTAAGAAAGGAGTGACGCTTGATGGCATTAATCATTAATGGAGTGACGGTTGTCGCTCCTAAATCTTTTAAAGCAGGCATTTCAGACGTTGACGGTGAAACTGGGCGTAATGCCCGAGGAGATATGATTCGTGATCGTGTAGCTGTTAAACGTAAATTGGAATGTGAATGGGGATTGCTGACTCAAGCGGAGATGCAGACGTTGCTAAATGCAGTAACGTCTGAATTCTTTGAAGTGAGTTATCCGGACCCTCAACTAGGACAAGTGACAAAAACGTTTTATGTTGGGGATAGGTCAGCCCCAGCTTATTCCTGGGCTGAAAAAATGAAGCCATGGAGTGGGCTTAATATGAATTTTATTGAAAGGTAGTTGGGTATATGTATCAAGTATCAGATAACTATAAACAAGCAATACAAAACCTTTCACGTACATTTGATGGAAAAATAGTCATTGGGTCGCAGACATACGATGTAAATGACATTATCTCTTTTGACCTGGATGACGGATTAGGAACAGGAGATAAATTCACGCCTGGTGGTGGCTACATGAATATGTTTGATGTAGAAATCGGGCGGGTTATAGAAGGAATAACGGAAGACACGGAGGGAAAACCTTACGTGTCTTTATTAGTTGGCGAACAATTCGAAGAAGTACCTTTAGGCGTGTTCTATGTAAAAGATGTCGTAATAAACCGGAATAGCAAACGTACAAAGATAACCTTCAAGGACGGAATGTACAAAATGAACGGGATTTACAACAGTTCATTGTCATATCCTAGCAACACTAGAGCAATTGTAGAAGAAATAGCGAGATTGACGGATACAGTCTTAGCTCCAAATTTACTAGTGGCGGATTATCCAGTCATGAAGAAGTTAGAAAAGACAACTATGCGTGAGGCTCTAGTCTACATTGCTCAATTAAACAATAGTTTTGTACGTTTTGACCGTTTAGGACGGTTGGAATTTATTAAACTGACAAACTCAAATAGACGAGTACCTAAATCGAACTACTATTTGAACGGATTGGAAAAGAATGAGGTTCTATACCGTGTAAATGGTGCAAAAAACGAAGTTACGACAGATTCAAACAAGAAAATAGTATATAGCGAAGGTTCAGAAACAGGGAATATTGTTGAATTCAAAAACCCTATCATGACGCAAGCGATATTGAATCGTGTATACAACGAACTGAGATATATTACCTTCTACCCATTCAATCTAAAATGGCAGGGCGATATGGCTATTTCAGCCGGAGAATGGATAAGTGTTGAATCATACGACGGGCAATTTGTAAGCCTTCCTATATTGTCGCAAAAATTGACGTTTAACGGCGGTTTTAGCGCAGTTTCTCACGGAAAGGCTAATACTACCTCTCAAGGAATCAAAGAGTATAAGGGAACACTAACGCAACAAGTGGAGTACTTAAACACATTGATTACAAGTCAAGGGAATGTCTATTCGGATGTTACAGAACCAACAAATCCTAAGAATGGTGATACCTGGTTTAAACCAAACGGCGGATATGTAGAATTGTACGAACGTCAAAACGGTGCTTGGGTTAAAAAAGCAGATACTGCAGACATGGAACGCATCATCAGTAAGATTACGACTGATGAAGTGATCGCGAAAAAGATAAGTGCAGCAGTTGCACAGATTATCGAATTAAACGCAAATAAGATTGTAGCCGGTTCAATAGATTTAAACCGCGTACGTGTAGTCCATGGAACAAAAGAAATATTAGGCGTTCGTGATGGAAAAGTTTTTATTGACGTTTCCAATGTCGAAGATTTCAAAAAGCCAATCAAAGAAGTCGAAGCCAAGCTTGAGATGAAGGCTGACAAGCTTATCACAGAAGACCAATTGAAGCATTTACAAGACCAACAACTTGTCATGATGCAAGAAATGAAGGCAAAAGCGACTCTTGAGACGGTCTTGGAGTGGAAGGCTAAATATGAAGCGTTTGTTAAGACAAATGAATCAGAACGGAAACAAGCTCAAGATGAGCTTGTGGCTCTCTCTCAACGCATGATTGGGATTCAAAACGATTTAGGCTCTATGACCGCCATTTGGAACGCCATTGATAGAAACATGAAATTCGGGAATGAAGGGCTTTCGATTGGGAATCCTCAAGGTGATAGCTCGATTCTTGTATCTGACAATCGAATATCGATGATGAGTGGTGGTCGAGAAGTCATGAGCATCTCGCAAGGGGTAATTCATATTGACAACGGGGTGTTCACAAAATCAATTCAAATTGGCTACTATGTTGAATCACAATACAACGTTAATCCAAAATACAACGTAATTCGATACGTTGGTCCGTAGGAAAGGAGGTAGACGATGGGAAAAACATATTTCAATGGTAACTGGCACGTATACGCAAGATATAACGTGAATCTATTATCTCAAAATATTGCTGAAAACTATTCGGATGTCGCTATCGACCTATGGATTGGGAACGACCCTGGGGGGTATCGAATCGAATTTGACCCGACCTACGGTGCTTATTTAGGCGTTCAATTCGCTGGTGATACGCAATACGTGAAAGTTAGAGACTTGTTTATTGCTGGTTCAGAAAAATCTCTTGGTCGATTAACTTTCCGAGTTTATCACGATGATGATGGACAAGCGACACGTAAAATCTCTATTTGGTCAGGTTCAACAGAAGGAATCACATACGATGGATGGTACGTTGGGGCTTTAAGTACTAACTTCACAGAAACATTCACCAAGATTCCAAGGATGTCCACCATTGCATCGGTTGAAGGTAAGCGTGCTCTTGGAGAGGAACTGACCATCAACATTGAACGTAAGGTCGAGAACTTCACGCACCAAGTTTGGTACAAAGTGTGGGGTTCTGATTGGATTGACCTTGGCAAAAACATCGGTACAACTGTTAAGTTCACGCCTTCTCCGGAGAATGCAAGGCTTAATGTCAATGTGGTATCAAGCACGTTTGATATTTGCGTTCGTACATTCGATGGCGAGAGTCAAATTGGGCGTGATGAGTATAGTAACGGATGGTATATAGGACTACCAGCTAATACGCAGCCTAAACTCCAAACTATCGAATTGACGGATAAGGCAAAAGCAACAAAAGACATTGTGGGCAAAAACACGTTCGTTCAAACGTTCTCGGAAATGGTTTGTCAATTTCAAGGGATGGAGGGCACTTACGGATCCACAATCAAAAACTTTTACGCTGAGGTTGTAGACCAAAAGATGTCAATCACCTCGAATGGTGGCACATTCCAATTCTTCAAGAATTACGGTGACTTTCAAGTCCAAGCCTATGTGATTGATAGTCGAGGGCTCAAATCCAACATAGTGACAGTTCCAATCAAGGTGCTTCAATACTTCGCTCCTATGCTGACATTTGAAGCGGTTCGAGGTGGTGGAGACCAACAAACGATTGTAGTTCGAAGAACAGCTAAAATCGCACCACTCATTATTGATGGTGTGCAAAAGAATCCAATGAGATTGAAATTCAAGGTCAAGCCTGCTTACGATGGCTACTTCACTGAGAACGCTGGTGGTGGGATTGATTCACGAGTGATTAACTCAGTCACAAACTCAAATGCGGACTTGTTTGGAACGTTCTCGGCTGACAAGGCTTGGATTGTAGAAGGAACAATCTCGGATGCTTATGCAAGCTTCACGTTCACAGCTCCAATCGTTGGACCTGAAGAATTGGTTCAATGTAGAACTCCAAAAGGGACTGGATTCGGTAAGGTATGGGAACGAGGGACAATCGATGCCAAGGGTGACATCTATTCGCATAACGAGCTCGTGCAAGTCGGAAGGCTTACTCAAATCAATGGGAAATCCATCAAGATGACAGGTTCAGCAAACAATTTGATGAAAACAGGATTGTTCTACTCTCATGGGATGAGCGACCTCCCTTCAAATTTGACGGGCTCTCAACTATATGGATATATCCAAGTGAATACACATCCTACTGATGAGAATTACGTGATGCAAACATATACGCCATATGATGCGAATGTAATTTACATGAGGCGTAAGACTCCAATAACAGGATGGCAGCCATGGGTTATATTCACTCCTAGCGGGAGCGTAAGCGAATGGAAAACGGCAACTCTTCAACGTGGATGGAAGCCGTATCAAGGCGAAAGAAATGTTCAATACACGAAACAAGTTGATGGAACTGTATTGATTAGAGGAAGTTGTCAAGGTGGAGATGGAAGTGCAGGAACTATCTTCTATCTCCCGGACGGATACAAACCAAGCATGACAGTATATTTTGTCGGAATCGCAGGAAGTGGGACTACATTCTATGGAGGAATTAATACTCACGGAACGGTTTACACAAGTCAAAACGTAAGAAGCAATTGGCTATGCTTAGACGGAATATCATTCAAGATTGATTAGGAGGAATAAAAATGAATTTAGAACAAGCAAAAACTCGCAAGACTCAACTAGAACGAGAAGTCGAAGAAGTTCGACAAGAAATCTATGACAAATCTGTCGAAAAATCAAAATTAGAGCAACAAGCTCAAAATATCCAAGATGCCATCGAAGTGAAAAGTAGAAGCGTAAGCACTAAGCAGCAAGAAATCAACACTCTAGCCATCGCCATCGAGGTAATGGAACGTTGAATCCATTCCTATCCGATGCGGTCGTAATCGCTGTAATAGGTGGCATTGTCAGCGTGATTACGACTAGAATATCCGTCCAATCCAAGAAACATACAAACGAAATCTTGAATCGATTGGACGGGATGGCAGAGCAAATCCAAGATGTTCGAATGGATGTTCAAAAGGTCGAGAGTATCGGAAACGACAATCGAGAAGGCATTCGAACCACAGCGAGATTCAGACTATACGACACAATGTCGAGAGCTATCGAAAGAGGATGGACAACAGTCGAAGAAGCTCGTGAGATTGGCAAATTATATCAAGCTTATGTGAATCTTGGGGGAAATGGTGAAATCCATGACTTACATGAAATCTTCTTGAGATTGCCAATTAAATCAAAATCAGAAATCAATTTACAAACAAGAGAGGATGTTTAAATATGGAACAATTACAAGAAACAATCATCAATGGAATCGTGAGCGTATTAGTCGTATTAGTAGGACTAGCATTTACTGGATTGAAAGGTTTCATCCAAACAAAAGCAAGCGAATTAAAAGCCAAAACGGATGCTAAACACTATGAGTTGGCTAAATCAATCACTCACACGGTTGTGAACGCTGTGGAACAAATCTTCAAGGATGTGCATGGTGCAAGCCAAGACAAATTCCAAGCAGCATTTGACAACTTGACGAAAGAGCTTGAAAAAGCTGGAATCAACTTGGATGACGAATCTAAGAAGGTATTGATTGAATCTGTCGTAAATGGATTCAACGAATTAAAGAAAATTGAAGGTTAAGATTACGGATCATAGAGGGCTCACATCGAGTCCTCTTTTTATTTGAAGGAGGAATGAAAATGGCAACAGTTAGAGAAGTCGTTGATTTTATTGTTTCGCTTGCAAAATTAGCTCAAGGTGTGGATGCTGATGGGGGGTATGGGACTCAATGTGCCGATTTGCCGAATTACATCTCATATCATTACTTCGGAAAGTGGTTGGCGGGCAATGCTATCAATTTACTAGATTCTGCGAAGGCTCAAGGATTTGAAGTGATTTATGAAGGTCCTGGAGTGGTTGCAAAAGCAGGAGATATCTTTGTAAAACATTTCGTGGCAGCAGATGGCATCGATTACGGTCATACAGGTCTTATTATTGAAGATTCAGACGGATATACGCTCAAGACCATCGAGCAAAACATCGATGGAAACTGGAATTTCCTTGAAGTTGGTGGTCCCGCTCGATTCAATACACGTTCTTATGATGGTATCGTTGGATACATTCGTTTCCCTTACGGAACGGATACAAGCAAACCAGTAGTGAGAGAAGGATGGATTCAAGATTCCACTGGATGGTATTTCAGAAATCCAGATGGCACATATCCATTAAATACTTGGAAAAAGATTGATGGAAACTGGTTCAGATTCAACAAGGACGGATATACGCTTGAAAACACTTGGTTCAAGGACGATGAAGGCTATTGGTATTGGTTGAAACAAGGTGGATACATGGCTATTGGATGGCAATTCATCAATGGAAAGTGGTACTTCTTCAAGAACAATGGCGAAATGCAAACAGGATGGATTCAGTACTTCGATAAATGGTACTATTGTACGAATGATAATGGTGACATGGTCTCAAAAGAGGCGAGAAAGATTGATGGTAAATATTACTATTTCAATTCAAATGGAGAGATGCTTGACCGTGCTGCGATTTACGTAGATGAAAGTGGTGCTATTCACTTCGAAGAATAATCAAAACAAGCCTACCTTTCGAGGTAGGCTTGTTTTTTTGCGCATTTTTAAAGAGTTTGTTTGTTCCGTATTTGTTCCGTGAATTCAGAAAACGTAAGAACTAGCAAGAAGTGAAAACGTTGGTATAATAGTAAAAATCAACGTTATGAAACGCTGTGAAACGTTAATTGTAGTCTGTAGGGGGCATTTTTTTATGCACAAAAAGCCTTGGTTTTCTAAGGCTTTTTGTGTAGTCTTAGCACTAAAAAATGAGAGAAAAAAGGTTTTGACAATTCGCGCCACATAAAGTTATTTAAGCATCTCCTTTTCTCTCATTACCATTTTCTGTTATAATAAATTGTACTTCTAAAATAGAAAGGTCTTAAGAT
>ERZ772942.172-NODE-172-length-27456-cov-4.118536_pt1 | contig 27456 bp, 23 predicted proteins | sample MGYA00511135_ERZ772942 | MGnify/ENA primary metagenome ERZ772942 (study PRJEB29015, sample SAMEA2738099) | human oral metagenome | biome: human oral; feature: human-associated habitat; material: saliva | place: China | collected 2265 ... | reverse complement strand
CTTGGGGATTTTGCGGGTTTTGCGGCACATTATTCTGCTGAGCCTGCGGATTCTGAGGAGCTTGCGGGTCATATCCATACCCCTGCTGCTGAGCCTGCTGGGCGTTATGCTGTGCAGCGGGCACCTGTCCCTCGGATGCGGGCACGGCGAGGGCGCTGGCATCGACGGGCTGATTCTTTCCGTGAAGCGCGTCATAGTAGGCCTTAGCCTTCTCCATGTACTTTGTTGTCGGCGGTATCCAGGTGAGAATAACCAAAAGTGCAAAAACAGCAACAGACGCTATGCCCAGGTAGACCACGTATACGTAGGAGTTGAGGAACCCAACAAACCTCTCCGGAATGAGGTCCGTCTGCAAAAGATCCTGTACACCCCGCGCGTCATCCAACCTTGGCAAAAAGATGAAAAGGTTAAAAGCAGAAGCACCAATTGCAACCACAGTCAGGGTGGTGGAATTCGACCTATCGCCGTATTTAACCTTGTAAGAAAGGTAGATGAAAGCAACGATAGAGATAACGGCACCAATATAAGCCCTCACACCAAAGTCGAAGGGATTATCTTTTTTAGGATCCAAATCGGTTGCTTGTGCGAATTCTGCGAATTTCGAGGTCACGGTGAGCTCAAGAATTAAGCACGCAAGACTTACAAGAGCCGCAATAATACCCACGATGAGAACGGCGACAACGGTTCCTCGGTACGCGGGCTTCTCAGGAAGTTCAGCGGCGGGAGCGGGGGCGTTCCCATACATGGGCTGACCGGCAGGTGCTGGTTGTTGGGGGTAGCCTTGGCCTCCGGAAGGCTGGGGGTTTTGAGGCAAAGCCGGATCAGGTCTATACTGCTCGCTCATCGGTGGTGCTCCTTTGTTCTCGGTTACCGTGTTAAACGGCTGTATTATGAGCATAGCGGAGCCTTAGTTTCAGGTCATACATTATTGACCGATGTCGTGAAATATTTTTTAATCACGCCGAGCTCAACCTGATATTTCGTCATATACGACGAATTTTTGGACACGCCCGATCTCGAATTTTATTCGGGAAAAACCCATCATCAACCGCAAACCATCGCTCCCGAATTCAGAAAAGCTGACGCGCCGCCGTTAGCTCAGGAACATAGCCCGGATTTATCTTGTAAATAGGCTCCCAGAACCTACGGCTAACAGTGCGCACATGCTTGACGGTAGGCGTTGCTCTCACGCATATACAGGGTAACGCTGGCGGGAAACATCAAAAATCCTAACAGCACCAGGTGCGTCAGTGCCGCCATGCTCAGCACCACAACCGACAAATATGACCCCGGAATATCGGGAACGGCGGGGCGCAGCCAGCTCAGAGTCAGCAGGGATGTTCCCAAGGTCAGCAGCGCGAGTGAAACCAGCAGAGCACGCGCCAGCGCATACCCCCGAAGAATAAAAATTCCTAGAATAACGTGCAAGAAAACGTTGGCAATAGTCAGAGCATTCCCCAGAGCAAAATTTTCAAAATGCCATGATGCCGTCAGGTATATGGTGCGAAGAATAGCAATCATCATGCTGGCGCATGCGGCTATCTTCACCGCCCGCGGTAAATAAGGCCGCTCTAAAGAGGCTCTCGGTACGGGCGAATAATTCACCATATTCTTTTCGCCTATATACCCAGAGGCCAGTGTTGTTTTGGAGTATTCAGAGCGTACAGCGCTGTCATAGCTCATCGGCGGTATGCCTCCTAGAGGGCTGCGGCATTGTACGAAAGTATCTAAGGTCTTAGCTGAGTGTTACGAAGAACCTCCACAACCCTTAAAGCACACGTTACAGGTTTACCAAGCAATATGACAATATCTCTAGGTTTTTGGACTGTGTTTTAATATTGAAAAGCGTCGATTTAAGGCGCTTATAGTTTCATTATTTATCGGTCAGATACCCAGAAATAAAGGCTTTATGGACATACAAGAAATTATTTACGCGCAACGAGATCAGTTATAAAAAAGGTGCTGCGGCATATATGTTAAATATATGCCGCAGCACCTTCACGAAGTAAAACTCTTATATCCTCAGGGAGCTAAAGCTGCTGCTCTCCAGAGGAAGGCTGATTCCCCGGTGCCTGCCCCGGATGCGGTGCGGGTGCCGGATATGCATAGGACTGCGGCATTCCGTAGGGGTTATTTGCCTGGTTCCGCGCCCGCCGCACCGAAGTACGCTGGCGAACATACCTATTCGCGGGCGGCAGCCACATCAGAATCAGGGGCAGAAGACCCACCACCAAAATGGAGATATAGATGATGACAAGTCCGAAAGCTTGACCCCGAAGATCCACCAAATCCGTAAAATTGGCAAACTCGTTGTAGCCTACGATCGAGTCCATCAGGAAAAGCATGACTAAGAGCGTATTCAACACTGTAAAAACCGTCAGAACAATACGCGCCCAGTTGTATCCCAGGAAAATAAAAATTCCGAAAAAAATGTAGATGATGCTGAAAAAAAAAAAAAAAAAAAAAAAAAACGGCCTACTAGACCGACCTGCATATCTCGAAGTTCATAAAATTCCGGTTTAGCAATGAACTGTTGATAAGCGCTCTCCCCCAACGATTGACGGAGCGCTTCTATCAGGGTGTTCACCATAGAGGCCATAACGCCGTATTCGATGACGCGCAAGATGGGCATCAAGATCGCCAGGATGAGGACAGACAGCAGCAGAATCGACATTTTCGGTTTTGCGGCTGATTCCGGCGGCGTGGAAGGTGACGGCGCCGCCTGATGCGCCGGATTCTGCACATACGGCTGCGAGATCTGGGAGTTTACGGCCTGGTTCTGCCCATACTGATTCTGCGGCTGGTTTGGGTATGTACCCGATGTCTGTGGAGCTTGCGGCAGCTGGGGGTCTGGGCCGGTTGGCCTGGGGTATTCATTCATCGACAATAGTCCTTACGGTTATAACGGGGTGAAGCACCGCATTGGGCTTCTTTTCGAGAATAGCGGAAAGCACTCACACTGCCTAGTATCTAGGCTATGAGTTTGTACCTTTAGTCTGCTCTTCCGAGGCTGATTCCGTCTGAGCCTCAAACCGGTTGGCGTAGCTCTTACTACCCGCCTCCAGCGCCTTTTTAGCTTTCCAGTAGGCTTTAGTGTTCCGCATATACACGTTCACGGGCGGCATCCACACGAGAACAACCAGGCATATATTCGCCAGGAAAAGTAGCATATATACGGCCACCAGAGACCCTAAATACCCCTGCGCATTCGCAAAAGCCGGCGCCTCTGGGTTAGACATCGTATAAGCCTGCCCCAAAGCGCTCATACCGCTCATTAGCATGCCCAAGGAAGCAAGAATAGTCAGCAGAATGCGACCCCAGTTTTTCCCACTATTCACGACGAGCCCAAAAAGAATATAAAGCAGAGCAGATGTCAGCACGGAAAGAAAATGGAATGTGAGCGTTGAGTTTAGCTGCGCCTGTGCAAACATTCCAGATTTCATCTGCTCAAGAGACATATCACCATACGCAGGTACGTATGTGCGCGATTGATGCCATTTAAAAGCCTCGCTCAAATATGAAGACGTTAGGACATACTCCACAAAACGCAGGATTGGGCACACGGTAGCGGTAAAAATTGCGAAGACAAAAACAAAAGTAGGTCTTTTAGGCTCCTTAAAGGCGGCAGCAAGACCTCCTGGATTCGATGCTGCCATATGAGGCTGATACGAGGGCGTGCCTTCCGGCATGGGCGCGGCAGAATATGTCATGGTGCAGTCCTTACACGGGTTTTATAAAATTTATAGCGCTGAGTGAATACTCTTTTGAGCATACTAAAAGTTCTTTGAACACCAGCATTGTGGTTCTCTTATAAACCGAACCTTGGCGGCTTAAACTCTGCAACCGCCCTAACTGCTGATCGCGGTCTGCCCGTCTACGACCGCTGTTCGGGATGCTGCCGCCCGGCGTTGGGGTTGTAACCTCCTGGCTGCTGCCCCGCATAGTAGCCTGGCTGAACAACGTGATATGCATATACCTGCTGATATTGAGTCTGTTCCATTAAACGCGCCAGCCGATATGCCTTGAGTTTGCGTACATAACGATTAGCCGGACGAAGCCACATCAGAATTAACATAAGAAGGTTAACCGCGCAGAGGGCGGCATATAGAATCACGAGCACCCTCATATACCCCTGTACCTGTGGATTTTGAGAGATCCCCTCAATCCCTGTTTGCGCGGTATTAAAAGCCCAGCATTTGAAGGCGCTCACAATAATCCCGATAACGGCAATAATTGTCAGCATAATACGCGCCCAATTCCGCCCCACATATGCGAAACAGCCGAAGAGCAGATAAAGACACGAAGACACAAAAACAGATACCAGCAGAAAGGCTGCCTGGGCGCCCGAGAGTAAAAATGCGGGAACCGCAATGGCCTCGCGATCAATATTCTCTGCATACTGTTGGGAGCTTACCCAGCGTGCCGCCTCGTTCATTAACGATGCACTGACCAGATACTCTATGATCCGTAACGCGATACATGCCAAAGCACCCACAAGAACCAGTGTCAGTACGAATGTTCGTGCAGGTTTTTCAATCTTAACCGCATTATTGCCATATGTGCCCTGAGGGGCAGCCTGAAGAGGAACTGTAGGATTCTGCCCCTGCCCCACCGCCATATGCTGCTGTAAATGCTGCACATAAGGGTTTGAAGGTTGCTGGGGTGAGGGATCTCCTGAAGCAGGGTTTGGGTGGTTGGTCATCGGCGATTCTCCTTGAGGTTTTAGCTCAATAGAACTGTGAACTTATTTCTGAGAGTAGCCGACCTCAAGGGCGGTTTGCAGTATTTACACCCGTATTCCATATGTGGAATATTTCTCAGCAGGTTTTCTGCGATATACAAAAGGTACCGCACCAGAGCAGAAAACATCTGGCACAGCACCCTCAAAATACTCTCTCACCTGTATATATTCCAAATAGAGAATATATTGTGGGGTGGTTTAGAACATCAGGGAATCCTCACGCTGCTCGGCACGCCATAGGCTTCGCGCATGCATGTATTCACGGGCGGCACGGCTCCAGATCAGTCCAAGAGCAATAACGCTCATCACAAGATACGGCATGCCCACATAAAGAGGCACATAAAGCGGCGACGAGTTGGAATCCAAGAGGAACTCTACTTCCTCCATAGGAGCCCCATTAAGACCGGCCATGATAACGCCCACCAGCAAGAGCACAATAAAGGTGCAGAGCATTCCCAACAGCAAGGAGGCAGTCAGCACATACGCAGCCCACCTATGCCCGCGTAAATACGCAAATAACACCACCACATGAAGCGCCATCAGCACGAAGGTAGCCATCATGAAAAATACGAGGGGAAGCTGATCTTTGAGCGTCAGAAAAGTTTCTGATTCCCAGAGCGACACGCCCTGCAGCGGCACCGTAACAACCCAGACGATATACGAGATCAGAATGTACGCCCACATCCCTATAAATATCGTCATGATGAGGGCTGCCAGAGACACTTGAAGGGGCCTTATAGGCTTGCCCGATATCTTCGACACTAATACCGTGGCCCGATCGTCATGCGGATGCTCTGGCTGGTTTTCCACCCGGGTTTTCCCCTCTCGTACTAGTTTCTAGTGTTAGATTAGCAAGGTTTGCCAGCAAGAGACAGAAACAACGCCGCTGTGCATGTCATATCATGTCGCGCAACCACACGGTGAGTCCCGTATATACGCCCTAGCGAATACTCAATGTTGGGCGAGCAAGTATCGCACGCAGAGTATTGAACTTATACAGGGTTACACTCAGCAATGCGATTTCAAGAAGCCATAAAGCACCCAGCGTGCAGAGCACAATCATGGGGTCAAGACCCAGTGAAATACCATCCCAGTTCAAGACGAGAAGCAAGAATGTGATGGGTGAAAGTACCAGTCCAACACCGATAAAGCAGATCAGCGAAAATATTCCCCACACGGAATATACGGAAGCGTCCGAAGCATCTTTAGGCGGACGCGCTAACGGCCATACCTGAACAACGGCGTAGATTGTGATAATCAGCCAGAATCCCCACCCCATATTGGTGGTGTAGCGTGCAATAATAGCGCCTTCAAAAATCCCCAAGAGAGCGAGCACTGCTAACCGGACACCGATGGTGATGTTCAGGGAACGTCGTCGTGCATTTATTGTTTCAAGGCCTACCTGCATTTGAGAGAATGCGCGGCTCAGATTCTTCGGCGTATATGCCTGATGTGGAATACTATTCCGTCGCGGCGATACATCCTGCTCAATCTCTTGTGAGGTTTGTGATGGGGCAGGTTCTGATGCAGCGGATACTTCCAAAGAACTAGACGCAGGCGGCGTTGATGCGGCTGCGGGAATAAAACGTGGGGCAGGCGCATCCTGAGGTGCCTGAGGCTCGGCAGTTTTCGGTTTCGTAGCTGCCCGAAGCGCCTGACGAACCGCGCCCTGTTTCTTGGGTTACGGCGGCTGCGGGGCTGGCTCCGGCTCCCCCGAATTCTGCCGTGCATGCTCAAGGGCGTATGCGGGCGGCGCTGCCGGAACCGCGTGGCGAATCGGTGCCGTGTAGCGGGTGGGCACCGCATCCTGACCGACCTGCGAGGCTTCGCCCCGAGGCGAAGCATCTTCGGCGTTCACGTGAGCAGGGGGAACCGCATCGGCATCATGCACGCGAGATTCGTGATCCACAGCAGTTTCCTCCTCCCCCATATACTCTAAAGATATAGACGGCTTTTCAGGTATATAAATTTCCGAAGCCGAGTGAGTTTTTTATCTACGCATACCCTATCACGGTTGGTAGGTATTCTTCGGGGAATATACCCCTCGTTTCATGCGCGATGCATGCACTACAAATATAATCGAGAAAGCTAAATCAACCGCAGGTGCAACCGTCGCCACTAGGGAGACTAGCGCCCCTTTATCCACGGTATGTCCCCAGGTCACCACGCTTTTTACTGTCGGGAGTAAAACCAGGGCTCCTCCCATAGTTCCCAAGGCCGAAAGCACAATCCCAATAATGTTGATAACGCGCACCCGCAGATAGTGACGGTTATTTTTAACGGCTAACCAGCCAAAAATATTGCAGATTAGAAAGGCCGCGATAAGCGTTACTAAAATATACCCGGGCACAATGACTATACGTTCACGTGAAAGGCATTTATCCTGATCCAATGCCCCTTTGCACGAATCAAGCGTGTCATTAATACCTGAAATAATACCCATCGCATACAGGGCAAGAAGCGCACCTACAATACCTAGACGCACCAGATATATCGATGCATATTTTCTGATTTCGGAGTTATCAGGACCCGTTGATAATGCACCAGAGTACCCGAAGGTACCAGGCATACCGTACGCTGCGGCTCCGGCAGTATAGGGGTTCTGGGGTGGTGCTGCATAAGCAGGCACACCAGGCTGACTCTGCATTGGATAACCCGCCGACAGGGCAGGATGCGCCACATGGTGTTCCGCGCCCCGACCCGTCGGCTGTACATCAGAATTATTGCCAGATACGTTTTCTACCGGCTCGTGAGCCACATTTTACCTTTCACACCAAGAGCACTCGAATGGGGCACGGTGTGGCACCCCGCAGTGGTTATACACCGGGTTTCGTGAAGTAGTCCTTATGGTTCATCCACGAGGCATGCCGGACGAAAATAATCGAGAAAATAAGCTCTGCCACAGGTACTGCCCCAGCCACGAGGAATATGATAAAAATGGCAAGTAATCCCGAGGATCCAAACGCCGTTATCATCGCTATACCGCCCAAGAGCATTAAACCAGCAAGCACAATCCCCAAAGACGAAAGCACAATGCCAATAATGTTAATGACAAGCACCCTCACGTGGTGCTGATTTTTCCTAACGGCAAGCAGCCCAAAAATATGACATATCGGGTACGCGATTAAAATGATAAGGAAAATCGACGCCCCCGTGATTGCTGAGGTGTTATCCTCACGGCATACTCGCTGCGAGTATTCACTCCATGAGTAGCTGCCGGTTCCGCAGTCGCTAAGTTCGATGATCGCACCGATAAGGTTGAAAGTCGTCGCAACAATACCGATCGCAATAAGAGCACCCACAATACACAGGCGCAGCAGGTACATCAGCGAACGTTTGCGGACAATCTCATCGTGCGGGTTTGCCGGATATGCAGTGTACGGGTATGCGGTTGGGCTCGGCACTGCATATCCCGAATATCCGGGTACGACATGCGGATTCGCATAGGGATTTGGAGGCGTCGATGGACTCGGCGCAGGATAGCCCGGTTGTAACCCGACATACCCTGGCGCTGACGGAGGAGTCTGTTGGTTCTGGGTGTTGCCGGAGTTGTTGGGGTTTTGTTTATCCTCGGGTGAGGGATCCGACTTCGCGGTGTGCCCGCTATGTTCGTGCTGCGATGCGCCACCGGTTCCGTCGGTTTTATGCGCGGTGCTGTCCCCCGAATGATCGTCTACATGCGACGTTGCCGAAGATTCCTGCGGCGCAGTTCTAGGTTCCTCAGGCTGACGGGAAGAATCATCGTTTTTCATGGGGTCTGTGCTCATATGTACATCCTCGTTACCGGTAATTTTTGTGTAGCCCGGCGCGCAGGTGCCTCGCTACACCAACGTTGGGTTATGTCATACACTACCACGCTTGCAGGGAGTAACGGCTGCAATCATGGCACGTTGGGGAACGGATAAGCTCAGGAACTCATTATGGTATATCCGAGTCTGTGCGGTGGGTGCTCTGTGCTTCGGCCTTAGTCAGCGTGTGGTCGTAGGCTGCCTGGTCTTCAGACGGGGAAGACTCTTCTGACAGTTCGCGGGTCCCTTGGGCCTCACGTTCGGCACGGGAGGGGAACCTGCGGAAGATCAGGAAGACGAATATGAGGGAGCATAAAATCTCGATCACGAAGGAGGCCATAATCCAAATAGTCAGAATGGGGTACGAGCCTCCCAAGAGTTTCCATAGTGTTCTTGGCCCGTGAATAAAAACCAAAATATAGGCGAAAAATCCGGTGATAACGGATGCCGCCAAGGCGCTGAGCAGGTTTCCCACCATGACGAGCCCCATAGATTTATTGCGCGCATACGCGACCGCAAACCAGCCATGCAGAGACAGGTACATGAGGGGAACCGCGCCGATAGGGTCAAGCCCGATAGCCTCGAAAAAATACACCAGCGTCAGTGCAGGCACCACGAGGAAAAGCATGCGGACAAGGTACAGACGCCGCACGGGTGGCGGCGTGGAACAAGCCTGATCCCAAAAACCCGGGTTATATTTTTCACTCATAGGTACCCTGTCTGCCGCTGGCGTTGTGAAACACTGCCGGAGGCGCCATCGAGAAAGCACTCAATACTACGGTACGAGATGAAACTGAGATAACGCTGAGATTTACGCCCTGTTTACTGAAGCGTCACCAAGAGCTTGCAGAACGCAGCAAAAATTTCAGAGTTTATCCCTCGAAAATCCCGCGGGCACGATCCTTACGCACGGTGTGCGCCGGGAAAATTCGGCCGCTCATACTGATGTAAACGCCCGGTTCCAGCAGGTTAAGTGCGGAAATTGCAGCCCCCAGGTTGAACCCCGCATCCGAATGCGCCATGACCGCCGGCTGCATGGCACCGGTCAGCACCACAACCTTTGACCCCAGCTCGGCATGCTCGGCGATGTATCGGGCGGATTCGCTCATCGTGTCGGTCCCGTGGGTGATGAGAACCTGGTCGTGTTCAACCGCGTTGAGGGCGGCAACGAGTTCGGCGCGGTCTTCGTCGGTCATATCCAGGCTGTCTTTGCCGATGAGCGCACGAATATCAAAACGAATATCGGTGAGCACTCTCGACAGCACATTGTGCGCGGCAGGCTTGCCAATATCGAGGGTGCCCGCCACCGAGTAGAACTTATCGATAGTTCCGCCGGTTGCCAGGATAGTGATAACGTCCGGGTTTTTGATGGTGCTCATGGGCGCGGGCTCCTTAGGGGCTGAAACATCGCCGGGGGTGTATCTTTGCCCCGGTACCGCATATATTCTAGGGCATTGACGGGTATTTCTTCATGCCTTGTGGGGCACGGGAATGTGGTGCTGGGCCGCGTGTAACCGGCAGGCGTAAAATACCCACCCGGGCGTGGAGGAGGAGTCCGCCCAGGTGGGTAAACCTCATAGCATGCGCTTATCGCAGTGGTTAGTGGTTGTGACTGACCCGACAGCACTTACGAATTTTGCTCCGCCGTAGGTGCGGTATATGGCACGATTGTGCGCACCGACGTTGGCCCTTCCGCGGGGCTGCTGACGAACATTTCCCCGTCGAAGGTGGCGAGCCTGCGACGAATGCCTTCCAACCCGCCGGATGCTTTGCTGCCCAGCGCATCCTGAGGGATACCGCCGGTGCCGTCATCCTGCACTTCCAACATAATGAGCGATTCACCCTGCGTAATACCCACGGTAATCTTCTGGGCATTCGCGTGTTTGACGGCGTTCGTGACCAGCTCCGCCGCCGCGAAATACAGCGCGGTCTCCAGCGGTTCGGGCAGACGCCCGGTCAGCGTGCTCGTGAACGTGGTCGGTACCGAGGTGCTGGTGCACAGCGAGCGCACTGCCTCATTCAGCCCGCGATCCGCCAGCAGCGGCGGGCGAATACCCCGCACCAGTCCGCGCAGCTCCTGCAGGGCCGTCACCGAGCTGTTCTGCGCCTGGGAGAGCATCTGCTGGGCGCGTTCGGGGTCTTCTTGCATGAGCGCGGCAACCTCGTTGAGAGTCATGCCCATGGAGACCAGGTGCGCCTGAACCCCGTCGTGAAGGTCGCGTTCGATGCGTGAGATTTCGTCCTGCTGAAAGTCCAGGGCATCGTTGCGGGTGTCGGTCAGGTGGCTGATGCGCTCACGCAGCACCAGTTCGGAGGGACGCCCCAGCACAAGCTGAACCCAGTAGCCGTAGGCCTTCAGGAAAGGCCGGGCGATGATGAGCGCCAGCGGGATCTGGATAATACCCACGATCCCGGCGTACCAGTACGCGTAAGGGGCACTCATATTAATGAACATGTAGTAGTATGACCCGCCGCCGGTATCAACATCATACAAAGGGGCGAAAGCACCCTGCCCAAGCATCATCACAACACCCCATACGCCGCTGAGGAATAGAGATGTTGGTATAACCCCAAGGAATGTACCCACGAAGACATTCACAAAGTGCCAGAGAATATCGCGCAGCACCAGACTATCGCCCAGCCGGGTGAGGTTCTTGCGGGGGCTGATCGAGTATTTACCGCCTTCTACGGGTTTGTACCCGCCGATCACCTCGACCCCGGCGCGGTGGCGTGCGGTATTGCGCTCTGCCTCCGCATCGAACTTCAATAAGTTCAGGATGAACGGCAGGAACACGAAACCAATCCCCACCAAGCACAGGCTGATAACGACGCAGAATAGGGCGAAAACATAGACCTCATAGATGGCACGAATGAAAATGCCCATCATGAGAAGAACAGTTTGCCCGCGCCCGGGTGGGTTGTAGTCCTGCCCGGAGTCCTGGGTGCTCATCGGCTTGAGGTGGGAAGGCCGCGAACTCATCGGCTCCGGGTTGATCGGTCCCGGGTGCGTGGGTGCGGGGCCGGGCTGAGGTACAGAGCTAGGTTGAGGTGCGGAACTCGACTGCGGGTCCGTGTACATCCGCAGGATCGGTTCGGCAACTTTTTCGGTAGGCATCGTGCCGTCTCCTGTCGGTAATCCGTGGTGGTGTGGTTGCGTTTCCATATAATTAATAGTGTCACCGAAGGGCTGGCTCCGTCATGGGTGCTGGCACCACCTTTTTCCGCAACGTTGCATCGGAGGGCGGATGCGCATCGTCATAGCCGAAGACCAGTTTTTGCTCCGGCAGGGGCTTGAGAACCTGTTTACCCGCCACGGTTTTGAGGTTGTTGCCGCCGTGGATGATGGGCCGTCGCTCACGGATGCGGTGCTCACTCACCGCCCAGATGTTGCGCTGATCGACATTCGCATGCCGCCGACCTTCACGGATGAGGGTTTGCGTGCGGCGGTTCAGATTCGCAAGCAGATTCCGGGGCAGCCGGTGCTGATTCTTTCGCAGTATGTGGAGCGCCTGTATGTAGACGAGCTGCATATGGACGGCGGTTTGGGCACCGGCTACCTGCTCAAAGACAGGGTGTTTGACGATGCCGGGTTCGTGCGCTCAGTCAAGGCGGTTGCCGCAGGCGGCGTGGTGGTAGACCCGGAGACCCTCAAGGAGCTAATGGAGCATCGGGCGGTGCAGCAGCGCTTGGAGCGGCTGACCTCCCGCGAGCTTGAGGTGCTGACCCTCATGGCGGAGGGCCTGTCAAACGGCGATATTGCCGAGAAGCTGTTCGTGGCGGAAAAGACCGTGGCGAAGCACATTAACACCCTTTTCGCGAAGCTCGACCTGCCCGATACAAACAGCAACGCCCGCCGCGTGCAGGCCGTACTGCACCTGCTGCGGAACGGGTGAGGCGGCCGCCCTATGCGGGGGCAGCACCCCACAGGTCTTTCGCCAAGCGGTCAATATGAATCGTCAAATAGGTCAGCTCATCCTGGGTGAGCGGCTGCTGAAGCTGCATCTCAAGAAGCAGCAGCACCTTCTGCGCGCACGCGTAGGCGCGTGGCGCATCCGCGCGTAAAGCCGCCAGCAGGCTCGGCTGCGAAATCCCGGCACCTGCCGCCCCGATCTTGCCCTGATCGGCGCGCACAAACAGGTACCGCAGGTGCGTAATGAACCGTGCCGCAGACATGGAGGCCGGGTCGATAGCGCGCCTGTACGCAACCTCAATCACCTCAAAAACCTGCGCAAACACCTCCGTCATACGGAATGCCCGCGACATGTCGGCGGTCGCAAACTGGGCGTTCACCAGGTGCAGCGCCAGCGGGATCGCCTCGTTCGTGTTCAGCTCCACGCCCATGCGCTCGCGCACCAGGTTCAGGGCACGGTGGCCGTAGGTCACCTCGTGCGGGTACAGCAGGTTCACCTCGGGTGCGAGCGGGTAATCCACGCGCAGCCCGTCACGGGCGCGTATGACCGCGTAGTGCAGGTGGTCTGCGAACGGGATAATGAACGAGTTTGAGAGCTCAATCTCGGTGTCGTTGCGGGCGCCGCCCTCTATTTCGGTGGCTATCGCCAGAATATCGGCAGGAATTTCGGACAGCGACCAGCTGAGCCGTTCCGCCGAGATACCCTGCTCAGGGACGAAGGTCTGCTCAACTTTCGCGGGGTTAACCATGTCCCCTTTGCGTTTACCAAACGCCAGCCCGCGGCCGATCACCACCGCTTGCTTACCGAAAGTATCGACGGTGAGGGCCACATTATTGTTGTAGATGCGGCTGATGCGCATGGTCCTCTCCTTCCGTCGGCTCTCGGGTATTTCCTCAAATTTTACCGTCACCCTCAGCTATAAGAGCCTGCTGCAGCGGTTCATTCCCGCAAAAAGGCGGAAAGTTCAGGGGGAAGGTGCCGAAAACCGGCAGTGTGCGACGCGCTGAAGGGGCGTAAGCACCGGTACTAGGTGGTGAAAGGTGCGCGTTACAATGAAACAAGGGTGACCAAAACGTCACCACCATGATTACCGATAAATAACGAGGGAGTTATATGTTTAAATCCCGCCGAATTGTGGCGCCGCTATGTGCCGGTGCCTGTCTACTTCTGGGGTTGAGCGCGTGCTCTTCGGCATCTAATAGTTCACCGCAGGCGGGTGCGTCGTCAACTGCTTCGGCGAGCGCCTCCGCCACTACACCGGATGCTGCTGACGGGAAGCTCCCCCTCGGTTTAACTGAAGATAATAAAGCTGGCGATAGCCGCCCCCGCTCGAAGGTGAAAGATGTTGCCACAGGTGCGACAGTGAACCCGGACGGGTCGTGGACGTACACCGCCTCCAACGGCACCGTTATGACCACTAACGCCGACGGCACCTGGACCTGGAAAAACCAGAAAGAAGGCACTGAGGCCACCCTGCACGCTGACGGCTCGTGGGATCACATTATGAATAATGAGATGATCCACCGGCAGGTGCATGTTAACGCTGACGGCACCTGGACTATGGACGACAGGAAAGTGGGGCATTTTGAGACGCACACTGACGGCAGCTGGAAGCACACCCACGGCACCACCGAAAACACCGGCAACGCCGACGGGACGGCGGTAAGTAAGAGCGCGTCGGGTCAGCGTCAGCTCTCCCGTAAGGAATGGCCCGTGGTGCCTCCCGCCCCCGCAACGGTGGTCTCTGAGGACGGGGTGGGCGGTGAGAGCGTGCTACCGCTGCAGCCCCGTAAGGGCCTGAAACCGGGTACGAAAGTGATCTACGTTGTCCCAGGCTCTGAAGAAGACCTGAAAGCCACCGCCGAGCAGGAGGGGCTGCTGCTGACCGACGACAATAAGGCGGGCACCGAACGCCCACGTTCAAAGCACAAGCTCAAAGCAAATGCCACGGTGAATGAGGACGGATCGTGGACGTACTCTGATGCTAAGGGCGTCACCATGACGGTTGCAGCCGATGGCACCTGGACCCAGAAGGACGCTAACGGTAACACCTCCGCGTTGCACGCTGACGGGTCGTGGGATGAGTATATTGCCTCCCGTGATGAGACTGTGCACGTTAAAGCCGATGGTGGCTGGAGCTGGGAGTATAAGGGCGGTGCCGAAGACCTGGTGAAAGGTAACCATAAGATCACGGTGAACGCGGACGGCTCGTGGCGTAATGAGACCGAGTCGTTCGTGCTGTACGGTACCGCGGAGGGTAAGGCGTACCAAGAGAAACCTGTTGCGCGTGAGCTGTCGAAGAAGGACGCACCGAAGGGCATTCCTAGCGCCCCCACCGTGCTTGAGCCGAACGGCCCAGGCGGCGGCGGTGTGGTGCCGCTTAAACCACGCACCCCATTGAAGGCCGGGCAGAAAGTGATCTCATAGCCCGGCGGTTCCCTGATAGCCCCGGCGGGGCGGCGCCTTCACGCGACGTTTCGCCGGGGTTCTTCTACGATTGCGCGGGAGACACCGTGATGCGTGCCCTCACCCTCAAAGGTGGCGCACGATAAAATTTAAGGGAACAGGTGCCCTACCTTCCGGAGGCTGCCGTGGCGCCTGAAACTATCGCCGGTGAAAGAGAGAACACATGTTTACGCCCCGTTACCGTGTGGCGCCGTTATGCTCTGGTGCCGTCTTATTGGTGGTGCTAAGCGCTTGCACCGCCAACCCCACTTATGAGGAGCGGGCCGCCACTCCGGCCCCGTCCACCTCAACAAGCTACACCGTGCCTGTGGGCCAAGTGGACGAGTATAAGGCGGGCAGGCCCCGGCCGAGCGCATCCGGTGGGACTACCCCGGCGGGTGCAAAAATTAATGGTGACGGGTCGTGGGAGTATAAGGACGCGAATGTGAGCATGCACGTGCACCCGGACGGCACCTGGGAGTGGTCTAATAGCGGCGGGGATAAGGCGAACCTGAAAGCTGATGGCACGTGGGAGAGCTATATCGCTAAAACTAAGGAACGCACCCGGGTGAACCCGGACGGCAGCTGGATTCGGGTGGTGGATCATGTGAGCTATGACCTGGTCCCGTCTGGGCGGGGGATGGCGGTGAACACGGACGGTTCATGGCGTCAGCAGGCTGAGCATGTGACCCTGTACGGCACATCGGACGGGAAGGTGTACCAGCAGAAGCCGGATATGCGTGAGGTTGGCCCGGACCGAATACCCGATGAGACCCCGGCGGTGCCCACTATTTATGGGCAGGATGGTGTGGGGGATAAGAGCATCATTCCGCTGCGCCCGCGCACCCCGCTGAAGGCGGGTCAGAAAAACGTCCCCTAACTGGTGGTAGAACACCACAAAACGCATAAGTATGTAAAACTGTGCATAGTGGGTGTTGGGTGAAGGTATGGCTGGTTTAGCCAGCAAGGTACACTTAAAGATGCTGCACAACCCACACTGCTGCATATTCACTGAAGTGGTGTTGTGGGGCATTATTATTCACCGTTGAAAAGAGAATGTATATGTTGACGCCCCGTCGTTTCGCCGCGCCACTATCGGCCAGTGTTGCCTTGGTTTTGGCGCTGAGCGCCTGCACCACTAGCTCCGTGAAATCGCAGGAAAGTTCCCCGACTATGAGCGAGTCTTCCGCAGCCGCCGCCACGAGCGAGTCCTCCCCGGTGAACACGGCGGCTGCCTCCGAATCGGCGGACGATAAGCTGCCTGTGGGCCTGACCGACGACAATAAAGCCGGTAAACCGCGCCCGCGCTCATCCATGAAAGACACCCTCAAAGGTGCAACCATTAATGAGGACGGATCGTGGACATACGATAAGCCCGATGGCACAGTCATGACCACTAACGCGGATGGCACCTGGCATTGGAAGGACGAAAAGAGCGGGCAGGAAGCCACCCTGCACGCCGACGGCTCGTGGGATTATTCCACCCACAACGAGTATGTGAAGAAAACTATTCACATGAACGCGGACGGCACATGGAGGCAGAAAGACGAGAAAACCGGGGACTCCACAGAAACCCGTGCCGATGGCAGCTGGGAAAACCACGAAGGCGGCGGTAAGTACGTAACCACCGGTACGACGGAAGGGACCGCGACGAAGAAGAACACGGCCACCGGGGAAGAACGTGAAATCCCCAAGGAAGGTTTCCCCGTGGTTCCCCCAGCGCCCCATACGCAGGTGACGGAGAATGTTGTGGGTCCCAATAGCGTGGTTCCGCTCAAACCCCGTGCTGGCCTCAAACCCGGTTTGAAAGTCACCTATGCTGTCCCCGGATCTGAGGAGGAGAAGCAGGCCTCAGCTGAGGCGGACGGTACCGCCCTGACCGACGACAATAAGGCCGGTAAGCCGCGCCCGCGTTCCACCGATAAATACTCCGAATCCAACGCCACCATTAATGAGGACGGCTCATGGACGCACACCACCGTCGGTGGCGTGGAGGTCAAGGTGAACGCCGATGGCACCTGGGAGTGGAAGAGCACAAAAGACGGCTCGTCTGCCGCCCTGCACGCTGATGGTTCCTGGGACTTTGACGACGTGAAATATCAGCAGAAAATTCATGTGAACGCTGACGGCTCGTGGACCTGGGAGGATCAACGGAACCAATCCGTTACTGTAACCCACGCGGACGGCTCGTGGCGGTACGAGGACGACAGGTCACTCGATACCGGCCTGGCAGATGGCACCGCCCATCACGTGGATAAGCAGCACAGCAACTTTAACCGGGAAATCAAGAAAGAACACTTCCCGGCGAAAGTGCCCGGATTCCCCACCTCTTACGTCTCAAAGAACGGCGTGGGCCCCAATAGTGTGGTTCCGCTCAAGCCCCGCACCCCGCTGAAAGTGGGGCAGAAAGCCGTTTCGTAGCTGAGCCGGTTCGCCGCTGGGGCCGTCGTGCGGTACCGGTGGCGGGCGAAAATACGCGGTATTGTGCAGGCCGGATACTCCCCGTTGAGTGGGGAGCATCCGGCTTGCGCGCGTCTTTAAAACTGGGGGTTTACTGGGGGAACGGTGGGAGCTGGCTACGGGTTCTCTGTACATCGTAACGAGCACCGGTGAGGTGCCGCCGCAGCCACTGCCCCGGTTCATATACTGAGGGTAACGGCGCCCGGTGCGCCGCACACCGACATACGTTATGAAGAAGGAAAACTCCGATGAAGAAGACCAGCCGCAACCGTATGGCAGCCCCCGTCTCGGCCTCATTCGCCCTCTTGTTGGCGCTGAGTGCCTGCTCGTCATCCGGGGTGAACCAGGGAGGGGGCACCAATAATTCGGGGTCGTCAGAGTCCGCATCCGCCCCAACGGAGGACGGGCGGCAGATAGTTGGTCTGGGAGACGACAATAAGGCGGGCAAACCCCGCCCCCGCTCCGAACGTGAAACTCGTGGTAATCAGAACCAGGTGAAATCTGATGGGTCGTGGACGGAGAAAACCTTGTCTGGCCAGGAAAAAATAACTGTGAATGCTGACGGCACTTGGGAGAATAAAACTGGTGAGAAGGAATTTACGCTCCACGCCGACGGCTCGTGGGAATCCACCGAAAAACTGTCTAATTCAAAAACCGTAATCCACGTTAACCCTGACGGCTCGTGGGGCATTCAAGAGCAACGCAAAGAAAATAAAGAGCCTTCAAAGAAGGCAGAGGTTCGCGCCGACGGCACCTGGGAGGTAGACGAGCTCGGCGTTAAATATGTTGGTAAGGCTGATGGTACGGCCACCAAGAAAGACTCCAAAGCAGATGAAGAGAAACCTATTTCTCGCAGCGAATGGCCCGATATTTTCCCCAAGTACGTGGCATCGCTCTACAAGGAAGATGGAAGCTTGGTAACTTCCGTCCCGAAAGACGGTGTTATTCCGCTGAAACCGCGTACTGCTTTGCCGTTGGGTGTCTCCGCTAAGAAGGCTGTACCCGAAACTGATGAATACCGCAGGGACCTTGCTGAGCTTGAAGGCACGCTTCTGACAGATGAGAATAAGGCCGGTAAGCCGCGCCCGCGCCCTGAACGTGAAGTAAACCCGCAAGCCAAGGTTAACCCTGACGGCTCATGGAGCTGGAACAAAGGGGACACTGAGCTGACTGTCGCCACCGATGGCACCTGGGTTCAACATGAGAAAGCGGTGGGGCAGAAAACAACGACCCTGTACGCCGACGGCTCGTGGGAAGAGAAAGAAACTAAGAGTGGCGGTGAGGAAGCTGTCACGCACGTTAACCCTGACGGCACTTGGCGTACGACTGAGGGTTCTAAAAAAGAAGAACTGCATGCTGACGGGACGTGGCGCTCAGAGAGCAGCGGCGGGTTCGTCACCTACAGCGATGTCAACGGCAAAGTGTACATGGAAGGCTCAAGCGGTAAGCCGTTCGAGATTACGAATGAAACGTATACAACTGTGCGCACCCCCAGTGTTCCATCACCCAGGGTGGGGTATGGTCTCGGTATTGGTGGGGGAGGCGTCCTGCCTCTGACCCCGCGTAAACCGCTGTATCCCGGGCAGAAGGCCTTCTCGTAGGAGAGAGTGTAAGGAATCTGGCAATGACAATCTTACGCTATCACCGTGTTCTTGCATCCATCTCAGCAGGTACCGCGCTGACACTGGTTTTAAGCTCGTGTGCTGTGTTTTCCGCGAGGAAAGAAGAAACAATACCGCGCGCCCCAGAACGCCCGGTGGCTTCCAGCTCATACAGCCCATACAGCAGGTACACCAAACCCGAAATGCCAACCTGCCCGGAGCCCGGCAAATTCAACCCGGCTGAGGCCACCTCATCCGCCACGGCCTCTGCGTCCGTGTCACCCAGCGCCACCCCGTCAGCATCTGGCGGCGAGGTGCGCACCGTTGGTCTGACCGACGACAATAAGGCCGGTAAACCCCGCCCGCGCTCGCAGGGGGGAACCAGTAAGTATGTGACAGTGCATGATGACGGCTCCTGGAAGTATTCCCCTGATAAAGACCGGGAGCTGACCGTGAACGCTGACGGCACCTGGTCATATCGATCAGACGGTTATCGTCATCAGGAAGTTACACTTCACGCCGACGGGTCGTGGGATGCTGTGGAAAATAGCAAATCCACGCAGGAGAAAACGCACGTCAACCCTGATGGGTCGTGGGATACAGTCACTAAATATGAGGCCGAAGAGGGGAAAGAAGCTGTAGAGGCCCGAGAACAGGTGCGCCCTGACGGCAGCTGGGAGAAGAAAGGTCGCTACCAAACCATTATTGGCAGTGCGGACGGAACCGTCACAATCACCGATTCGAAGAATGGGCAGCAGAGTACCTCAGTAAGCTCCGCGTGGAGCCTCGTGAAACCCTTCGACTACGAGCGATCGTCTATCGTGCAGCGGACAGAAGATATTAAATACGGTGTGGGAAGTAACGGCGTCATCCCGCTGATACCGCGTACACCCTTGCCCAGGGGTGTAAAGGCCGTACAGGCACCCGTTGGTTCCGAACAGGAACGTGTCGCCATAGCGCAGCAGCAGCGGCTTGTCCTCACCGATGATAATAAGGCGGGTAAAGAGCCACGCCGTCGGGAAACGGAGCCCCATGATTGGGGCCTAAGCAACGTTCACCTCAAAGATGATGGGTCTTACTCATATTCCACTAAAGAAGAAGATGTAACCGCTGAAGTTGCCGCCGACGGTACATGGAAATCCAAAAATAGTGACGGTGACACCACAACCTTGAACGCGGACGGGTCATGGGACTCCTACACCGAAAAAACCAAGGTGAATATGCATGTGAACCCGAACGGCACGTGGGTGAAGAAAACCGGGGAATCCACAAAGATACAGATGTTTGCCAACGGCTCATGGTGCTATGAATACAAGGACAGCGAAATCACCTACGGCACCCCCGACGGCAAAATCTATGAGGGTGTTTCGGATAAGAAATGGAGGGAAGTTGCACAAAAAACTTGGGAGAACCGGAGCAGCGATAAAAGCATAAAAGACCCGGAAACCCCCCTCGCGCCATTAACTGTTAAAGATGGTGTTATACCCCTAAGGGCGCGTAACCCCATAGCCGCAGGGCAGAAAGCATTCCCATAAAACACAGCACCGCTAACACTGTAACCGGTGAATACAGCAGTACCCGCCCGCTACGGTTCGCTCCGTACGCGGGCGTTGCTGTACCCGGCTGTGCCGCCTCCAGGAAGGGCCTTTGCGTTAAATGTTAAAACGCCTGGCGTTAAATAATTGCCCGACAGGGGATTCTAAAAACCTTGAAATACCAAGGGAAAACGGCTCTCCCCGTTAAATATCAGATTCGTGCCTGTTAAATAATGCTGTTTGGGAAGTCTCTGCCGGTGACGTGAAAGACCTGCTTCCCGGCTCCTCCGCAGTGCGCAGTAAACAACTGAAAAGCCTGCTTGACCGCGACCTGCTCTACCGGCCTGAAGGCACCCGCAAATACAGTGCACGGGCGTGGGGTAACGACCTAAGTATCCACCTGGTGCGCAGGCTCGACGAGTTGGGGATGCTCCCATCAATCCTGCGGGACGGGCTATAGGCAAAACCCACAAAGCCGCAATAGCGGATGGGAAGAGAGCATCGCGAAAAGGATCCTGCGCCCAGGGGCGTGTTTTAGCGGCCTCAAAAAAGTCTAAAGGGTATATTAGAAGAGGAAAACGCCCATAAACCCATAATATTCACCGGTAAGGAATTACTATGCATAAGCTTCGCATACTTTCCGTAGGCGCGGTCATGGTTCTCGCACTCAGCGCCTGCACCGCAGCCTCCACCTCAAGCTCATCCAGCTCAAAATCACAGTCCGCCAGCAGCAGCCGAGCATCGGGCGCAGCATCATCAAGCTACACGGCATCCGCCACCCCCACCCCAAAAGAACAAATTGACGCCAAAGAACTCATTGAACACCCCGAAAAAGCGCGGGAATATAACTTCTTCACCGACGTAAAATTCCCCATCACCTGCCCAGCCCATGAAGTCGGCAAAAACCCCGACAAGGTTCCCTTCGAAAGCCAGAATGCCCCCGGCGGCTCAGCTGCTCTCACCGATGATAATAAGGCCGGTAAGCCGCGCCCGCGCCCGAACGACCCCATCAGCAGCTCCGACAAACCCTGGGTAAAAATTAACGACTCCGACGGCTCCTGGACCTACATTAAGCGCGGCAGCGACCACATTGAGGTAAAAGCCGACGGCACCTGGACCGCAGAAACAGGGATGAAAAGCATGCAGCTGAACCCCGACGGCTCCTGGGACATGACCGTTAAAGAAAACGTGGGATACGGTTCTAGGCAGGTGATTCACGTGAACCCCGACGGCACCTTCCGGTACATGAAAGACAAAGAAGTAAAAACCGTGACCTGCGCGGACGGCTCGTGGGTTGAGATCACTCCCCGCAGCGTGAGTGTGGGGGATAGAGATAAAGAGATTACCACCACGGTGTCCTCCGACGGGAAGATCAAGGACGAAGGATTCTCCGGCCCACGAAATACCCGCAACGATTTGAGTGTATCCGGCTACGGAGCCCCGGGTGCTGGTGGGGTGAAACCGCTGGAACCTCGCCGTATCCTCAAGGGTGGGGTGCGCCTCTAACAGGGTAGGGCCGCAACGTCTGACCACTACTCGCCCACATCCCTAAGACACTGTGACGCCAAGGCAACTCCATTCCTCATCTGGCGTCACAGTGTCATTATTATGCGGTCCTGCCGGTAAGCACACAGGGGTGCGGCATCTTTAGAACGACCCCAGGGGGCGGGATACTGTGCTGTTGCTGTGAGCGGCTTATGCATCCACTATGTTGTGCGAGAAAAACGGGAAAAACCGCCACTGCACCCCCAAACTACCGCTACCCTTTAAGACATGAGTAGCAAAGCAACCGAAATCGCTAAAAATCTTCCCACCCTTGAACACCCAGACGGCAGCCCCATCCGCGCCCTTGTCGCCGACGACGAAGAGATGCTGAAAGAGCTCGTGAGCATGGGCCTGAAAATGATCGGCTGGGAAGTGCAGTCTGCCACCGACGGGCCCACCGCGCTCGCCATTGCCCGTGACTGGCGGCCAGACGTGCTGGTACTCGATATTATGATGCCCGGCTTTGACGGCCTGGAACTGCTGGAACGCATCCGCAAATTTTACCCCGAGGTGCCGTGCCTCTTCCTCACCGCCAAAGACTCCGTTGATAACCGTATTGAAGGGCTGGCGGCGGGTGCCGACGATTATGTGACTAAACCATTCTCAATGGAGGAGGTGATGATTCGCCTGCACCGGCTGGTGCAACGCTCGGGTGTGGCTGCGGTTGATGACGCCGAACTAGTGGTGGGAGATTTGATCCTGAACCAGGACACCCGTGAGGTGAGCCGTGGCGGCGACCCCATCACGCTTACCGCAACTCAGTTCGATTTGCTGCGCTACCTCATGGAGAACGCTAAACGCGTGGTCTCTAAAAGCCAGATTCTTGATAACGTGTGGAACTACGATTTTGGCGGGCAAGCAAATATTGTGGAGCTTTACATCTCGTATCTGCGTAAGAAGATTGATGTGGGGCGTGAGCCTATGATTCACACAGTACGCGGCGCAGGTTATGTTATACGTCCAGCTGTATAAAAACAGCAGTAAAGTTTTAAAAATCAAGGATTAATCCTCGCAAATACTGCATATAATAAATTCCGAATGTGGCATGGAAGGGTGGTTGAATGAACGTAGCGCAGAGCACGCACACAGCACCACCCCAACCCCAGGCACCCGCTAAACGCGCACGACGAAACAAAAAAGTGCGTTACTCCCCGCGTCTGCGCACCCGCCTTATTGCCATCCTCGTAAGTATGCTCGGCGTTGCCTGCATTATTATCGGCAGCTCAAGTTACGTTGCTATTCATAACTCGCTACTGGGTCAGGTTATCGCTAACCTCAACGGCACCTCCCTGCGTGCGGGTGGCGGCCCCGAAGGGGGAGAATCCAGTGGGAACCTCGCGTGCCCCACCTCGGACAATAATGCCACCGGCAAAAACCCGCTACTCATTCCCGGGCAGGTACCTGGCACACTTGGCATGTGCTTTGACCGAGACGGGCAGACCACTTTCGCAGGCATCCTCGACAGCAAAGCGCATACTCAGGGGATCTCAGACTCCGATAAGAACCTGCTCTCTGCTATCCGCCTGGGTGCCCAAGACGGCGTACCAGTGGAGGTTGAGCTGGAAAGCGGAGGCCACTACCTGGTGCAGGTCTCAAAAGGTAAGCCAGGCTCGGGAAACCTGCTGGTTGGTGTACCCATGGGCGATATGCACCAGACCCTAGCCGCCACCATCACTGTGATGGTGATCGGATCCGTGGCTGTTATGGTGCTGGCCGGGATGCTTGGCTCATATATTATTCGCCGCACCATGCGCCCGCTGGAGCGTGTTTCGGCGGTTGCCACCGACGTGGCGAACCTAAACCTGGGTGAACACACCATCTCCCAGCAGGTGAAGGTGATGCCCAAAGACGCCGACCCCAGAACCGAGGTGGGCGCGGTCGGGTACGCTCTGAACCAGCTGCTCGATAATGTGAGTTCGGCCCTTGAGGTGCGTGAACGCACCGAACAGCAGATTCGCGCCTTCATTGCGGATGCCTCCCATGAGCTCCGAACGCCCCTGGCCGCCATTAAAGGCTACTCAGATATGATGCGCTGGACAGAGGCAATGAGTGAGAATGGGCAGTCGTCGCTGGCGCGCATCGACTCGCAGACGGTGCGCATGTCGCGCCTTGTTGAAGACCTGCTGCTGCTGGCGCGTTTGGATGAGGGGCGTGAGCCGCAGTTTGAGCTGATTGACTTGACGGAGCTGCTGATTGAGTGCCTTTCTGATATGCAGGCGGCGGCCCGCACTCACGTGTGGCGGCTGGATGTGCCGGATGAGCCGGTTGAGATGATTGCTGACCGCTCACAGCTGCAGCAGGTGATTCTGAACCTGCTGTCAAACGCCCGTAAACACACGGATGACGGCACCACTGTGATTGCCGGGTTGCGGGTTTCAGCGGATCGCAGCCACGCCCTAATGACCGTGGTGGATAACGGGCCGGGGATTGACCCGCAGTTTGTGGATAAGATTTTTGACCGTTTCGCGCGCGCCGATAAGGCACGTTCCGGTTCGGACGGCACCACGGGGCTGGGACTCTCGATTGTGCAGGCGATTGTGCGTGTGCATGGCGGCACGATCTCGGTTAAATCCCGGCCAGGCCGCACCGAGTTCATGGTGCGTTTGCCGTTGGTGAGTGCGGCACCTGCGCAGGCTCGGCTGAGCGTGCAGAAGGGGGCAGGCGGGCACTAACGGTGCTGCTTCTTTTGATACGGCGGGTATTCACAAGGATGCCCGCCGTTTGCGGGCGGTGTGAAGGAACCGTGTGCTCAGTTTGCTGGTCACCGTGTGCGTCCTGTGTTGGTTCTTGGGGCCGAACACCCCTGCATATTTGCACTCAGTGCAAAAATATGGGCGAGCTCACATTGCTAAAACTTGCACTTAGTGCAATATTGCACTTAGTGTAATAACTGTGTGTATTGCCCAAAAGATTGTAGACAAACGCTCCGCGCGCAAAGCCGAGAACCGCATCGCCATTATGGATGCGGCCGAAAAACTCGTGCTCGCAGGCGGCCTTAAGGCGCTCACGGCGGATACGCTCGCCGCAGAATCCGGCGTATCCCGGCGCACCATTTTCAACCATTTTTCCTCAGTTGAAGCCGCCGCCGTTGAACGCCTGAACGAGTACCTGGACCGTATTTTTGAGGTCATCCCTGACTTCTGCACCCCCACCGGCCCGAATCTTGAACGGGACATGCTCGACGGGGTGCGCGCCGCGTTCACCACTGAACGCCTCGCCGAACATGTGGAACCCCACGCGCGGCTGCTGTTCGCCCTCCACGACTACTCGATTGACAATAAGTTCAACGAATACAGCTCAACCTCCTATATGAACTCCATCGAAATGGTTGTTGACAAGCTCTGGCAGCAGCGCCAAGACATCCCGCGGATGCGCATCGCAATCTTCGGGAACCTTATCGCCTCTGCTGTTTGTGAGGGCATTGCGGCGTCTTTCTATGACGCCGAAGGCAACCCCAAACCCCCCGAAGACGCCGAGAAAATGCGGGACAGCATAGAACACTGCCTTGGCTATGTTGAAGAACTGCTTGGCGGCCAATACGCATAGGCGCAGCGAATACGCGCACCATATCAATCAACACAGAGATTTTTGAGTTTGAGGAGGATCCGCAGTGGCTAAATGGCTTTACTCTATCGGTAGCTTTGCCGCTCGCAAAGCCTGGGCAGTGATTGCTATCTGGGTGCTGGTTATTGCCGGTGTTGCCGGTACGTATAGTGCATTCCATGGGCAGCTAAAGACCACGTTCACCATGCCCGGCACTGAGACGCAGCGGCTCACCGATGAGCTGGCTTCACGCTTCCCGGACGCTAACCGAGGAACCGGCCAAGTAATCGTGACCACCGGTGACGGTTCACGCATTACCGATGAGCAGAAACAAGCCTTCGTGAACAAGCTGAATAGCCTTAAGAACGAGAATTCGGCGGTTGACGATGTGAGCGACCCTTTCGCCACCGAGCAGCAGATTGCCGACGGCAGGAAGCAGCTTGAAGAGGGTAAGCAGAAGCTAGATGCCGCCCCGAAGCAGATCGAGGACGGCAAGAAACAGCTGCGGGATGCTCAGAAGAAAGCAGATGACGGCAAAGCGCAGCTGGAGGCGGCACAGAAGCAGCTGGATGCGGCCCGCGAACAGGCTCGAGCAGCTGGTGCTCTAGAGTCTATGCGTGAACAGCTTGGCTCCCAGCAGGCGCAGATTGACGCTCAGCGTGCTCAGCTGGCCGAATCCCAGAAGCAGCTGGATACAAAGGCCGCTGAACTTGCCGACTCTGAAAAGAAGCTTCCCGAACAGCAGGCGGAGCTCGCCCGCAAATCGGCGCTTCTGGATCTGACGAGCGACTATCGTACGGTCTCTGAGGACGGCTCGACCGCGGTCGCCGGGGTTTTCTTCAAAATGAAAAGCTCGGAAGCCCCGCATGCTGATAAAGAAAAGCTCATGGAGCATTTCAAAAACGCGGATTTGAAGGGTCTGACGGTCAACTTTGACCAGAATGTCGCCGAATCTCCCGATGTGGGTATGGGCGTTGGCGAGATTGTGGGCATTGTGGTGGCCCTTATGACGCTCATCGTTTTGCTCGGCACCCTCATTGCCGCCGGGCTGCCCATTCTCATGGCGATTGTGGGCGTGATTGTGGGCATCCTGGGCACCCTCTCATTCTCGTCCCTGGTTGATATGAGCTCAACCACCTACATGCTGGGCATGATGCTCGGCCTAGCGGTGGGCATCGACTACTCACTGTTCATCCTCAACAGGCACCGCTCCAACCTCATGGACGGCATGCCGCTGCGAAAATCTATCGCGGTCGCTAACGGCACCAGCGGTAACGCGGTTCTCTTCGCCGGAACAACCGTGATTATCGCCCTGCTTGCCCTGAACGTGACAGGTATTCCCTTCCTGGGATACATGGGCGACGCTGCGGCATTGTGTGTCTTCGTGGCCGTATTGATTTCGGTAACCCTGACCCCCGCTATGCTCTCGCTGATCGGCCGCAGGGTCATGTCGAAGAAAACGTGGGCATCTATCGATACTCCCGAGAAGATCGCCGCGCATCACGCCGAGCAGGAAAAACGTGAGGCTACCCCGCACGGTTGGCTGCGCATCGTGCTCGCTAAACCTGTGGTTACCATTCTGCTCTGTGTGGCGGCACTGGGTGCTATCGCTATTCCCATGGGTCAGATGCGCATGGGTCTTCCCTCGGCAGAAAGCTCGCAGGTGGAAAGCACCGAGTACCAGGCCTACCAGATTGTTAAAGACAAGTTTGGTGAAGGCATGAGCGGTCCTGTGGTTGCAGTGGCACACACCCCTGCAGGCATGAGCGATGCGCAGGCCGAGCAGGCACAGCTCGATATCGCCCATGCGGTTGAGGCGAAAGACCCCGACAACGTAAAAACCGTAGTTCCCATCGGGCAAACTGATGATCACACCCTGCAGATTTT